>Ga0208375_1001330_pt1 | contig 28350 bp, 31 predicted proteins | sample RifOxyD1_FD_184038 | JGI IMG/M metagenome (GOLD analysis project Ga0208375, IMG submission 184038) | Soil microbial communities from Rifle, Colorado - Rifle Oxygen_injection D1 (SPAdes) | ecosystem: Environmental > Terrestrial > Deep subsurface > Rock core/Sediment | place: Rifle, Colorado...
AAATAATAATTAATTTCTCAACAGACCATCCTGTAAGGCTCGATTTTATCAATAATGAAGCAGAACTCTCATTTATCCTTGCGCCGCGCGTGGAAAATGAAGACTAAATATTTTCTTATTAATTAAAAAAATCTAAAGAATCAATGTATTAACAGGTTCGCAGATTTGCAAAAGAATAAACAAGCGCGCCGAAGGCGCGCACTATATAATTTTATTTTTTCTAACATCCCATTCTTTTCCATTATCCTGCATCTTTTCAATTTTACTTTTTCTTTTTTCCATTTATCCTTAATATAACTTAAATCAAGAAGAAATCAATGAACCAGCGGATGACAGATTTGCAGAATAAAACAGGTGAGCAGAGCGAATCAAATTAAGGATAAGAATAGCTGTCTAAACTTCTTTGAGGACTATGCATTCTTATTCTTTCCAACGATTCATTGAATTCTCTCATTTCTTTTTCAGGATCAAACTCAGGAGCACTATACCGGTCCGAAGGAATTGAGTATGAATCTGGAAGTGGCTTATTGCTCCATTCAAAAATAATTAAATTTCCCCACTCATCTACATGAGGCCCTCTTGAATAGCCCGTTGCGCAGCCACTTGTCAAAGCGGTTATTCCAGCCATTCCAACTAATCCTGCTCCAACAGCAAGGTTTCTAAGTATTTTCATAAAATAAAGATAATGAAGAAGTATAAAAGTTTTTGTATGTTCAAGAAATACAAATATTTATTCTGCTATCCCATAATTTTCCAACATTTTACATTTTTTCAATTTGCCTTTTTCTTTTTTATTTTAAAATAAATCAAAATATCCAAGTAACCCATGTATCCAACAGAGTATGATTTGCAAAAGAAAATCGTGGGAATATTTATAAACTCCAATTAATTTATTAAAATATGCCAATTAAAAAGAGGATGAAGGCAGTTAAGAATTCTAATGAAAAAAATAAAAAGAAATTTAACAATACTGATCAAGCATTACTTGGATTTTCATTGTTAAATAAGCCATGGGTTTATGTGATTGCTGCATTTTTTATTGTGCTTGCTGTTTCAGGCGGAGTTTGGTTTTCACAAAATTCACAGAAAAAAGAGGTGCAGATGTCTGTCCCTCAGGATTGTCCGGTTATTGCAGACCAAGGTGATGACTCTGATAATGACGGATTTAAATTTGTTTGTACAACGCCTTCGAGATGTAAAAGTCGTGAGCATGGAAAGATAAATATAAGTTATACTTGCCAATCAAATACAATCCCCTCAGAGTATAAACAAGACGGAAATAATTGTTGTCAGATAAAAGTTAATTGCGAGAGCAGACCGAATAAAACTATAAATAACCTTAATTATGAATTTAAATGTCTTTTAGTTCAAATGGGGGATATGGGGGATAATGTTAAATGCCAAAATTATGCGAGGGCAAATGGACTTCCTTTCCCAGAGGATGCAATGAGTGCAGTAGGGAAATGTGGATGGGATATTGATCCATTCAAATCAAAGATATGCTGTGCCATTGTAGAACTTTAGGTTTATTTCTCAAAAACCTTTAAATACTGCTTATCATTATTCATATGAATAATATTGCTAGTTACATAAGCAATATTCATATCAAATATAATATGAACATTCATAATAATAAAATAATTGATTTTGTGAAGAAAAAAAGAATTGTCACGAGTTCTGAAGTTGCGCAATATCTTAAAGTTTCATGGAATACTGCTGACAAATATCTTCTCGAATTGGTTGTTGATGGAAAAATTGAAAGAATAAAAAAGCAGGGGGTGAATTTATGGCTGATAAAATGAAAAGTAAAATCTTTTTGCAAAATAAAAATAAAAAAGCCCAGATAACTATTTTTGTAGTTATCGCAATACTTATAGTAACTGCATTGGCATTGGTTTTATTTTTATACAGCAGGCAGAGCATTTCAATAACTCCGAGCAATCCAGAAGAACCAGATAATTATATTTCCCAATGTGCAGGAAAATCCCTTGGAGATGCTGTTAATGTCATGGTTGAAAATGGAGGCTATATCAATGGATATGCAAATTTCAGTTTTGAGTATGAAGAAATCCCTTATTGGTGTTACACTCCTTACTATCATATAAGATGCACTCCTCTTGCACCTATGACAATTGAGCATTTTGAAACTCAAATTGAAAAAGAAATAAAACCAAAAGTTGAAGAGTGTTTTTCCTCACTTAAAACAAGTTTGGAGAAAAAAGGGTATATTGTAAAAATGTCGCCAATGCATAATTTTTCAGTTTCAATAATGCCTTCAAAAGTTTCATTAAGCATCAGCAGGGATTTTATTGCAGAGAAATCAGGCGAGCCGAGAAAGTTCAATAAATTTTCCTCACAAATAAATTCTCCTCTTTATTTGCTCGCTGTTACGAGCCATGAAATAATGCGCCAGGAAATAACTTTCTGCAACGCAGACACTCTCGCATTGATGAGGGGAAATTCAAGAATATTACTAAACAGATTTACAACAGGCGATGACAATAAAGTTTATACAATAGAAGACACTTTGTCAGAAAAGGAATGGAAAATCGCGTTTAGGAACTGTGTGCTTCCGACGCCGGCATAAAATGATAAAACAATAATCAAAATAAAATTAAATATAAAAAGAAAAAAATCACAAACCAAAAATAAAGAAAGTCCAATTAAAACAATGAAAACAAAAAATCAAATCATAAAAAACAGAAAAAGAAAAATTCCGAGTTCGGTTAGTTTAACTACCTGTCTATCACACCTTATTTATAATAGTAAGAGATATTTAAATCTTTCTACTTATGTAGGAAAATATTGTGGACCAACCGAGAATCGAACCCGGGACTTTTGTGTGATAGACAAATGTTTTACCATTAAACTAATGGCCCACAACAATTGTAATAATAAATATTATATAAACTTTCGGAGCAAAAATAACAAATAAATGAAATAAAAATTAAATAAAGAAAAATAAAACTCCAATGTCCCAGCTAAAAATAATGTAGAGATATGGGATGTTTAAAGAATAACTAAAAGTTAATTAAAAAATGAAAAATAACCTAACAAAAAAAAGAGCACTGGCAGAATTTGAAATGTTCCTGCTGGTAGCATCCATAATCTCATTCTCTGCTTTGCTCAGCGGAATTTATTCTGCAAAAGAAGTTTCTGCAATCTCTTTGCCTTCTTCTTCAGCTGAGCAATGCTGTCTTACAACAAAGCAAGGTGCGAGCTGTATAGATTTGCCCTTGTCTGATGCATGTAAAGAGCAATGTTCTGGAACTTGCCAGCAAACTTCATGTTCTGAAGTCAGCGAATGTAAATCTGGCTGTGGATTTGACAAGGAAAATGGACTATGCACTCCGAACACTCCTAAAAAAGCATGTGATGAATCTCCAAGTTGCGAATTTTTTGATGATGCTTTTTGTAATATAAATGAATGCCAGAAAGGATGTTGTATCTTAGGAACAAACTCAATGCTTGCAACAAGAACGCAGTGTGAAAAACTTTCAAAAGTTCAGGGAGTGCCTTCAGAATTTCATTTAGATACTCCTGATGAATTGCAATGCATTTCTCTGTCACAGAACGCAAATACAGGAGCTTGTGTTTTTGGAGACAGTGAAGAACCCTCGTGCAAATTCACAACAAAGTCAGATTGCGAAAGCACAATAAAAGGAATTTTTTATCAGGATTACTTATGCTCTAATCCTGAACTAAAAACAAAATGCGAAAAGCAAAAATCAACTAGTTGCGTAGAAGGAAAAGACGGAGTTTATTGGTTTGACAGCTGTGGAAATCAGGAGAATATTTATTCCTCTGATAAAATCCGCTCGTGGAATAATGGAAAAGTTTTGTCAAAAGAGCAGTCATGCAATCCTAATTCTGCAAATGCAGATTCTGCTAACTGTGGAAATTGCAACTATGAACTTGGAGGAATTTGCGGAGAGTCACGCACAGGAACTGATACAAAACCAACTTATGGAAATTATGTCTGCAGAGATTTAAACTGCAAAGACGCTCCTGATAATGGTGGAGGAAAAGCAAATAGAATTAATGGAGAGTCGTGGTGCGTTTTTGACGGCCCTGTTGGAACAGGAAGCATTGCAAGTGGAAAATCAAGCAGTGGTTTAGGAGATATTCTTCAGGGAATTACTCTTGGCGGAGAAATTGGACTTATGAGCACTGATTTAGTTGGAAGCAGGCACTTTAGATATGTTTGCCAAAATGGAGAAGTTGTTTCAGAGCCATGCGCAGATTATAGAAAAGAAATTTGTGTTCAGAATAAAAAATCTCTTGATAATGGAAAACAGATAGATGAAGCATTATGCAGAGTTAATATGTGGGAGCAGTGTATTTCACTTAATGGCGGAATTGGAAGTTTAGCAGGACAGATGACTGGAGGAGCTCCAACTGTGTGCGGGCCTGAATGTTTATTCCAGTGCATAAGAAATCCTGATTGCAGATTGCAACCAGTGTTAGTAGATACTGATTTTTGGTTTACTGCATGTGTTCCAAAATATCCTCCTGGATTTGATTTAGGAGAAACAAGCGGACTTTCAGGACTTGCATCATCTGGATTAAGTTCTGCACTTGGAAGTGCAGGAGGAATTGGAGAAATTGCAGGAAGTGCATTAGGAAGTTTAGGTGGTGGAAATTCAGGTGGCTCAAGTGCACAGCAAGTTTGTAGTGTTGGAACTCAAACCTGCACAGCAATTTATGTTAAAATGTGTCCTGGTGGATGGAAGTGTGTAAAAAACTGCCAATGTGAAGAAATAGGTTTTACTTTGCAGATGAATAATCTTTGTGCAAGTTTAGGCGACTGCGGGGTTTATGCAAATATTGCAGGACAGGCAACAGGACTTGGAGCGATAATTACTAAAAAGGGCTCACATGGAAAAACTCCTCCACAGCCGTTTATTTTAATTCCATTATATATGGCACTTGCAAAAATTCTAAAAGGACAGCCGTCAAACGGAGGATTTTTTAATAATGTTGGAGGAATACTCCAGTTGCCTTTGTACGGAATTTCAAGTATGTTTGGAATGACTTTATCAGATTTAAGTCCAAGTGTTGGAATGAATTTCTTAGGAAGAGCAAGTGCTGGATTTAATCCTGCTTTTACTGCCGGAGCTACAGGTGCAGGAGCATATGCAGGGGCAGCTACATCTATGAGTTTATTTGGACCATCAAGTATTATCGGTTTTACTGGTGCTTTCATCGGCGCTGCAATCGTTATTGGAATTATGTATCTCCTCGGCTGCGGCCAGGTTGAAAAAGTTGAGATAAAGTTTGAGTGCAAGCCGTGGGACAGGCCTTTTGGCGACGGAAAAGGCATATTTGATTTTGGTAAAGGCAGCGGATGCGACTTCTGCAATAAAGATCCTTTGAAAATATGCTCAAAATACAGATGCGAAAGTTTGGGAACAAGATGCACTTTGATAAATGAAAACACAGGAGAAGACAAATGCGTGAGCATTGAAGGAGAAGCAACAATTCCAATAATAACTCCGTGGGAAGAAATTTTAAACAAAACATTTTTCAAATATCAGGACTCAAGCACAAACGGATTTAGAGTAAGAACTTCAGAAGGCGAATGCATACAAGCATTTACACCCGTTGTGTTCGGAGTTAAAACAGATGTTTATTCTCAATGCAGATGGGACATAAAGCAAACTGGTTTTGAAAATATGTCCTACGAATTTTTTGAATCAGGAAAATTCACAAAAAATCACACTCTTTCAACAGTTCTTCCAAGTGTGGAAAGTTTAGTAGCAGGAGAAACAGGAAGTGTAGAAGAATTTAACGAAGCAATGAGCAATCAGTCATTAAAAAATTCTTTGCTTAATGCTTTAGGAGATATGAATATTTATGTAAAATGTGCAAACTTAGATGGCAAAGCAAATGACCAGGATTATAAAATTAATTTCTGCGTAAAGCCAGGCCCTGACTTAACTCCGCCCGTTGTAATCGCAACTGCACCTGCAGAAAATTCAGTTGTTGCATTTAATGCAACAGAGCAGGAAACATTGTTTTATATAAACGAGCCGGCAGAATGCAAATGGGATTTAATAAGGCCAAATTCGCCAACACTTGAAAACTATAATTCAATGGCAAACACTCTAACTTGTGATACAAATATGTCTAGCCAGAATATTTTAGGATTCCCTTGCATAGCGACTTTGCCAGTTGTTTCTGGAGAAAATAAATATTACTTATTATGCAGAGACCAGCCTTGGCTTGAAGATAATTCTTCAAGAAACTTAGGCGCAAGCGCAGGAAAAGAGTACGAGTATATTTTAAAAACAAGCGCTTCAACATTGGAAATTTCAGAATTAAAACCAGAAGGAATAATTACGCGAGGCACAGAACCGGTTTCTGTAACACTCGAAGCAGAAACATCAGGAGGCGCTGATTCAGGAAATTCTGTATGCTATTACTCACTTAATGAAAGCAATGGATACATAAGATTTTTTGAAACAGCAACAAATAAACATAAACAAATTCTTACTTCAATGACAAAAGGAGATTATACCTTAAAAGTAAAGTGCATTGATGTATCAGGAAATGTCGGAGTTAAAACTTCTTCATTTTCTCTTCAGCTTGATGGTGTTGCTCCAGAAGTTACAAGAGTATTTTACAATTCAGGAACTTTAACACTTAATACAAACGAAGATTCAATATGCCATTACGGCGATTCTGTAGGATGCATTTTTGATGCAAACTCGTCTGTAATGAACGGCGCAAATTCAAAGTCACATACAGCATCAATTGAAAAAAATTCAACTTATTATATTTTATGCGAGGATATTTGGGGAAATAAGAAGTCAGGATGCTCAATTGAGCTGACGCCTTATCAAACATAACTTCAAATAAATTTATAAACAAAATTCGCTTGATTAAACAAGCAGATAAAAAGAAAAAATGAGAATGCAAAAAAGAGGGCAGATAACGCTTTTTGTAATTATATCAATTGTGATTATAGGAGCATTAATAATATTTTTTTCAGTCAGCAATACTGGAAAAGGACTTGTTGATAGAGTTACAGGAGCTGAATTTGATCCTTATGCTTCGCTTGTTTCATGCGTTGAAAATAATAATGCAATAAACCCAAAAATTTCGGAAATATTAGTTCAGGGAGGAGATTCAAATCCCCAGCATTTCGCACTTTACAAAAATAATAAATTAAAATATTTATGCTACACCAATCAATTTTATGACAGATGTGTAATGCAAGAGCCGTTTGTTCTCCAAAAAACAGAAAAAGAAATTCAGCAGCAAACCCAAAAACAAATTGAAAGCTGTGTTGAAGAATTAAAAAGCCAGCTTAATGCAAGAGGATATTCTTCAAATTTTGGAAGATTAAATTATTCTGCAAGCATTGTTCCAGACAATATAATACTTAATATAGGGCTTCCTCTTTCAATTTCAAGAGGAGAAACTTCAAAAAATTATCAAACTCCTTTTGAAGTTAGAAAAAAGAGCGAGGCATATAATCTTATAATGATTGCGAATTCAATACTTAATTTTGAAGCGCGTTACGGCGCAGCAGACATCGGAGAGTTTATGGCTCTTTATCCAGATATAAGAATTGAAGCACAAAAGCAGACAGACGGCTCAGTATTTTACTTATTATCTTCACGAAGCACAGAAGAACAATTTTCATTTGCAGTCCGGAGTGTTGCATTTCCTCCAGGATATGGGTTATAAAATGAAAAGCAAATTAAACAAAGACAAGATAATTGAAAAAATAGAGAAAAATAAAAAAGATATTCAGAAATATCAAGTAAAAAAGATAGGTGTTTTTGGTTCATTTATAAAAAAGAATCAAGGTTCAAACAGCGATGTAGATATTTTAGTTGTTTTTGGCAAAGTAGATTTTGAGAAGTATACTGGATTAAAATTTATGCTGGAAAAAATGTTTAAAAGAAAAGTGGATTTGGTTATTGAAGAAGATTTAAGGCCAGAATTAAATTATATAAAAAAAGAGGTTCAATATGCAAAGATATAATTTGTATTTAAAAAACAGCCAAGAAGATTGTCAAAAGAATAGCAGGATTAGAAGGCATTTTATTATATTTACAATCTTATTAATTGCATTAGGTTATTTTGTATTCGTTAATGGGAATCTTGTTTCTGCTGCTGAAACAAGCTACTGCTGTGAAAAAACAACTTCAGGCGCTTACTGCCAGAATGCTCCAAAAGAGCAGTGTGCTTCAGGATTTCAGTCAACACCAACTGCGTGCGAATCAACATCATATTGCAAAAAAGGATGCTGTTATGACAGCGACGAAGGATTGTGCATGGAAAACACTCCTGAAGGAGCATGCAAGGCATCAAACGGAATTTGGAGTGAAAGCGCAGAATGTCAGATTCCTCAGTGCGAGTTGGGATGTTGTGTATTAGGACAGCAGGCAGCATTTACCTCTTTGCAAAGATGCAAAAAACTTTCAGGATTATATGGATTAAAAAGCGACTTTAGAAAAAATGTTGCTGATGAATTATCGTGCATTGCAATTGCGCAGTCGCAGGATATTGGAGCATGTGTTTTTGAAAGTGATTTTGTAAAAACCTGCAAATTTACAACAAGAGGAGAGTGTTCTTCAGACAGTGTTGAAGGCGGAGCTTCTGCTTCTAATTCAAGTTCAGTTGAATTTTTCAAAGATTATCTATGCACAGCAGAAGAATTAGATACTGACTGCCAAAGAACAACTGAAACAAAATGCCTTGAAGGAAAAGATGGAGTTTATTTCATAGACAGCTGTGGCAATCCTGCAAATATCTACGATGCTTCAAAAGTTAATGATATTGAATACTGGAGAAAGGTTGTTGATGCGACTGCAAGTTGCAAAGCAGGTGGAAAGGATTGTGGAAATTGTGATTATTTAGGAGGAAGCATCTGCACAAAAGCAAGTGCAACAGAAAACCCAAAATACGGAAATAATGTATGCAAAGACATAAACTGCTATAAAACCTCAAATGGGAAAAATTACAAAAACGGAGAGTCATGGTGCGTCTATGACCAGAATAACCCTAATATTGACTCTCCAGGAAGCAGATATTACAGGCATTTGTGTTTTGCTGGAGAAGAAATTGTAGAACCATGCGCAGATTTAAGAGTTGAAACCTGTGTTGAAGACAAAAATACAGAGGTTGATTTCACATACGCTGGTTGTGTTTCAAATAGATGGCAGGAGTGTACTATGCAGAATAAAACAGATGATTGTCTTAATACAGATAAAAGGGATTGTATCTGGTTTCCAATTGGCGATGCAGAGGATTATGGAAAATATCTTAAAGGTGATTTTAAAAGTTTATTAGATACAAAAAAATTAATTGGACTTGCGCTTAATGTTGAAAATGTTCAGAACGAGCTGCCAGGAAGATGTGTTCCAAAAGTTGCTCCTGGATTAAATTTCTGGGATTCTTCAAGTGCAAGTCAGTGTTCATTAGCAAGTCAGAGTTGCACAGTAAAATACGAAAAAAAATTAATAGGACAAAAAAAATGTGTTGAAAATTGTTTTTGCTTAGAGCCTGCAACTGTTGTTGTCGCGAATGCAATATGCACAAGAGTTGGAGACTGCGGAGCTGACTTTAATTATATTGGAAAATTCACAAATAAAGGATACTCAATAAGCATAGGCAAAAAAGGAGAAGAAACAAAAGACAGCGGGCGCAAAGAAGCAACACCTGATACAGCAGCTCCAACCGGCGGTTCTGCATTCACAGATACGAGTTCAACAACTCCTTCAAATTCTGGATTCACCAACACGAATACAAATGCTGATACAAGCGGAACAAATACAGGTACAACTCCAGCAAGCACAACTCCTGCAGCAACAACAGGAAGCATAATCCAGGGATTTATAATAAAATCAATTGATAAGGTGAGGGGGAAATGAAAACACAAATACTGAAAAACAAAAAAAGAAAAAGTCCGAGTCAGTTTAACGGATTATTAACTTATCAGCTGTCAACTACAAATAGTATACTTTTAAACTTTATAAATTTTTCCTTTTATAATAATAGGCATTGTGGACCAACCGAGAATCGAACTCGGAATTATCAGTTGACAGCTGACTGTTTTACCATTAAACTATTGGTCCACGATATAGATATGAGAAAAAGATTATATAAACTTTAAGAGTAAAAATGAAAATACAAAAACCAAAAAAACAAAGGCGCGCGGCGCCAGCAAGGGCAAAGCCAGCGAGGGCATTTATCTCTTACTCAATAATTTTTAATCTCTTGCTCTCATTAATTGCAATCAGTTTTATGATTGGCTTGGAAGCGAGGGTGGTGAGCGGATTTGGTGGAGAACAATTTGTTAAAGATCAAGCACTTAAAGATCCCTCTGGTTCTTTGGTATCTTCTGGTTCAGATGTTGGCGGTAGCTTAAAGTTAAATGATCCTCTTGCTGAGGGATTAGGGGATTTAGGAAAAGGTGCTGATACTACAAAGAGCACAGGCATTCTTGGAACTCTTAAGAAATGGGCTATGATTGATAAAACTACAGGCCCAGTCGCAGCAATGTTCAAAAGCGCAGGTTGGGCAATGACAGCATACTGGGTTATTGGATGGCTTGGTCCTAAATTAGGATTAAAAGAAACAACTGTTAAGGCACTTCAAAAATCAGTGAGTGCAGGATTATTTACCACAGGAATTTTAAAGTCTTCTTTAGGTTCAAAATTAGGTGGTGCATTCGGAGGTAAATTAGGATTTATAGCAAACAATCCTTGGATAACCGGAATCGCAGTCGGCGCAATCGTCTTTTTATTGACATACAAGAAAGAAGAATACAAAGTTGTAAATTTCAATTGTCTTCCTTGGGAAGCACCTGTTGGAGGCGAAGATTGTGAAAAGTGCAATGATGGAATTCACATATGTTCTGAATATCGTTGCAAATCATTAGGACAGGCGTGCGAAATTGTGAATGCAGGAACAGACAAAGAATTATGCATATGGGGAAATCCTAAAGATGTCACAAGCGCTAATATTGCGCCTTGGAAAGAAGTTTTAACAGAGGGTTATGCTTACACAAACATAAAACCTCGTCCTCCTTCATGGGGAACTTCAATTACTCCAAAAGGCGCAGTTTCAGGATGCATTGCAGCATTTAGTCCAATTGAATTTGGAATACAAACAAACAAGCCCGCACAATGCAAACTAAGTTTAAAGATGACAGAAACTTTTGATGAAATGGAATTTTATTTCGGAGAGACAAATTTGTATGATTACAACCACTCACAAAAAATGAACATTCCAAATCCAAGAGCAATAGATGAAATAGCAACTGCCAATAATGAAACAACAGGAGGATTAGAAATACAAAACGACAATAACTACAATTTGTATGTGAGATGCTCAAGCAAAAACGGGTATTACAACAAAGACCCTTATGTGATAAAATTCTGCGTTGATGAAGGCCCTGATTTAACTCCTCCTGCAATAGAAGAAACAAGCATAGAAAGCGGACAGCCAGTTGCTTCAGGAGTTGATAATGTAACAATTTCTGTTTATACAAACGAACCAACAAATTGCAGGTGGGCAAGAGACACAGACCAGTCATTTGAACAAATGCCAAATGAAATGAAATGTTACAACTCTTTGACTGATTTACGTCCGAATATGCTATATGAATGCGAAACAACTCTGTCAGGAATTAAGGACAGCCAGGAAAATAATTTCTATTTCAAATGCGAAGACCAGCCGTGGAAAGACAAGGCAGACAGGAACAAAATGGCAACTGGCTATAAATTTACTTTATTAGGAACAAAACCATTAAACATAGATAAAACTTCAATAAAACCAGTTGCAGGAACAACTGTTTCAGGTGCAACTTCAACAGTAACAATCGATTTAGAGCTTCAGACACAAAATGGGTTTAACAAAGGTGAAGCAGAGTGTTATTACAGCACAGATAATGATAATTTCATATCTTTCTTTGAAACAAATTCCTATAAACATAAGCAGTCACAGGATTTAACTTCTGGATTTTACAACTATTATATTAAATGCATTGACTTGGGTGGAAATCAAGACAGTGCAGTTACAAACTTCACAGTTTTTGTAGATACTTTTCCTCCACAAGTTGTAAGAGTGATGTATGATACAAACAGATTAAAAATAATTACCGATGAAAATGCAGAGTGCAGATATTCAACAGATACAAATGTAAAGTGCAACTTTGATATAGATGCAGGAAATGGAAATCCAATGCCTCACGAGCCGTCAGATGATAAAAAAGTGCATCTGGCATCATGGACTCCAGAGCAAACATATTATGTAAAATGTAAAGACGAAAGCGGAAAACAGCCCGATCCTACACAATGCACAATAATTTTGTCGCCTACTGCGCCTGCAGGGACTTCTGATAATGAAGAATAAGAAATTATTTAAGAAATTATTCCTCTTATGTGGGGGATATTTGATTCAATAAACTCAATTATTTCTTTTTTAAATCTTGTATCTAATGATAGTCCAGTAAACTTTGGTTTAGTATGAACAATCAACCAGCCTTTTTTTGAAAGTTCTTTTATAATCTCTTTTAAATTTTGAAATTTTTTGAAATGCTCTATTCTATCATATTTCGCCTCCCAGTTCCCTTTGCTTCTTGCTAAAACCAACATCAGCTGTGCTTTTTCTAAATCTGATGCCATAGTTATCTATATTCTTGATATTTTTAAATATTTCTATTTTTGATAGTTAAATATAAATTATAGAAAGATTTATAAACTTAGATAATCCTTGATAAAATAACTAAATTCCTAAATAATTTAAAATGAAAGTCAAAGAAAATAAAAGTTTTTTTCTTATGCAATTTGGAGATACTCCTCAATTAAGGGTGCTTGATTTTTTAATAGGGTTTCATTTTTTTGATTATCCCCTAACAGAAATAGCAAGAGAAAGCAATGTAAGCTATAATTCTATTAAAGTTTTTTTCCCTTATTTTATTAAGTCAGGAATTGTTTGCAAGACTAGGAAAATAGGCAAATCTGATTATTATAAGCTTAATATGGAAAACGAGTTTGTGAAAAATCTAATCAAACTTGATTGGCTGTTAACAAAGAAAAATGTATTAGAACCGATTCAAGAGCAAGTAGTTTGTGCTTAATTTTATATACTCTTTTATCTCACACCTCTTTATTTTTTCAAATCTGACACTATTCATATATTGGTTCTTTAAAATAATTTAATTGAATGTTAAATAAATTTTGAATTAATACTCGTGAAAAATCTCCAATCTTTAGATTGGAGTTAAAATGTATAGATTTTTCCCGGTTCTCCCAAAACCCAAACACAAACTCCACACTTTAGTGTGGAGTATACTCAAAGGGTTTTGTGATTTATAAATAAAAAACTCCAATAAAAAGATGCAAAATAAGGCAGAATTATTGGATGATAGCAAAATAAGTATTTCATTCTCAATTTAAGAATTAAACAGATTCAATTACTTTTCTGACATCACCAGAGAATATTTTACTTGCATTTAGAATTTCCAAACCCTTTATTTTTCCTTTTTTGTCTATATCTATAATTACCCCATTTGGGAGTTCTATGCTTTTCCAATAGTCCTCACTAGTTAATTCAATATTCAGTATATCTTCTTCCTTGTCATACCATTCTTCCATTTTTAATCAAGCCAAAAGGCGCTTATTATTTTATACTTTGATTTTTCTCGTTTATATATCACTTTGAGTATTCTGCCAGAGGGAGGAATCCTGCTTATTGCATTAAGAGCATCTTCCCAATATTTATCTTTAAGTTCATTTGAATTGATTATAGCATATTCTATCATGTAATCGGTTATGTCTTTTCTATATTTTAGTTTTCTTTTCCAATGCTCTGAATAAGCCAATTCCATTCCCTATATAAAACTTGTTATACTTTAAAAAATTTCCTAAATGCAAAACCTTTAATAATTGCTTTTTGTATTTACATTGATAAAAGAGGCAAGATGAAAAGAAGTAAAAAGGCGCAGTTAGAGCTGTCCTATGGTATGATATTCTCAGTGATTCTTATTGCAGTATTTCTTTTTGTTGCAATATTTGCAATAATGCATTTTATGAACATCGGAAAACTTGTTGAAACAGGCGTTTTTATAAAGGACTTGCAGAATGAAATAAACCGAATATGGACAAGCGCAGGCGGAGAAGATATTGTTTTCTCAAAAAAAATAAATTCTGAAACTTTGCAGTATATCTGTTTTTTCAACCAGCAAAAAGAGGCAAAGGGAGAATTTAAGGATTTTTCAGCAGAGCTTAAAAGATATTCAGGAAGTAAAACTAATAACCTTCATTTTTATCCTGCCTCTGATTCAAACTTCTCGCCATTGGAAATAAAGCATATTGATATAGAAAAAATAACTAAAGATTCAAATCCTTATTGCATTAAATTAAAAAATAAAGAAATAAAACTGCGCCTGCAAAAGTCGCTTTCAGATACATTAGTAACAATCAGCGCAGCATGACAAATAATCACTAACAATGATAAATAAAATAATTAAGGATAAAAAAGCAATGGAATTTTCATTTGCATGGATTTTTTCAATTATAGTGGGCGCAGTTATTTTATTTCTGGCAATTTACACAGCAACAAGATTTATCTCAACAAGTGAATATCAGATAAATACACAAACAGCAAAAAGTTTTCTTAATATAATGAACCCTTTACAGACATCATTAGAGTCTGGCAAGGCAAATTCAATTGAATTGCAGGAGGCAACGAGAATTTACACAAATTGCAATAATCAGGGAACATTTGGAAATTCAGTTGTTTCTTTTTCAGAAAAATTTGGCTTAAAAGATGAATGGTCAAAACCAGGAGGGGCATTATCAGAAAAAACCGCCTATCTTTTTGCAGAAGATGTCGTTGAGGGAAAGAAAATTTACTTTATTATAAATCCTGTAAAAATGCCATTTAAAACAGCAGACGCGATTTCAATGTATTCAGAAACTTATTGCTTTGCAAACCCGCCTGACAGCATTGAAGAAGAGCTTTCTGCAATTGGAAACAGCGCGAATATTATAATCTCTGATTCTTTAAGCGACTGCCCTGAAAAAAGCAGGAGAGTATGTTTTAATTCAAACTGCAATATTTCTGTAATATGCTCTGATAATTCCTGCACAAATGGGGCTGTTAAAAAAGGAAGCTCAACACTTAATTTTGCAGGAGGGCTTTTGTATCCTGCAGTTTTCTCTTCTGAAAAAAACTATGAATGCAATTTAAAGAGGATTATGACACGATTATCTTTGCTGTCCGAGGTTTATTCTGAAAAAGCCAGTTTTATCTCTGTAAGAGGATGCAATACTGCTCTTCAGCCAGATATGGAAATTTTATCAAGCTCTGCAAAAGAATATATCTCTTCAAAAGATTTGGCAAGCATCTCAATTTTAGCACAACTGGCTGAACAAAAGAATAAAGAGCTGTCATGTAAGTTGTTTTAAACTAAAAACAAGTAAAAATAAAAAATAATCAAATAAATTTTAATAAAACAATAAAAATAAGAGATAAAAAGAAAGTCCAATAAATCATTAGGTATTAAATTAAACAATGAAAACAAAAAAATTAAAAAAGAATATTCCAATGAACTCATTTAAAATGTGGGAAAATCAAGAAATGTTAGAAAAAAATGAAACTCAAAATAAATAAAAAAGACAAAAAAGCGCAGTTGAAAATACAGCAGATGAGTTTTATGCTTGTAGCTTTGGTGTTCTTTTTTGTTCTCGTGCTTTTATTTTATCTCGCAATAAGAACTTCCGGACTGGCAGAATCAAAAAAATTCCTTGAAAATGAAAGAGCAGTTGGAATTGCAATGAAAATTTCCTCTATGCCGGAGTTTAATTATGAAGGCGTTCCAAATGCGCTTGACGCAGATAAACTGATGATTTTAAGGGGAAAAACAGAATACAAAGAGCTTTTTGGAAATTCAATTGAAGGAATTATTGTGCAGAAAATTTATCCTGCAGATAAAGATGTAGAATGCAAAATTTCAAACTATCCTGACTGCACAAAAATAAAGTTATTCACAGAAAAAGAATTTTCTTCTGCTTATTCCTATGTTGCATTATGCAGAAAGGAAAAAGGCGCTGAAAGCGCCTTTACAAAGTGTGAATTGGCAATAATTATGGTTGGAGTTAAAGATAACAGTGCAAAATGAAAATAGAAAATCAAATACTAAAAAACAGAAAAAGAAAAATTCCGAGTTCGGTTAGTTTAATGAATTGTCTGTCAAACATTATTTATAATAATCCTTTATATATAAACTTTATGGTTAACAAACCTCTAAAAAGTTGTGGACCAACCGAGAATCGAACCCGGGACTTTTGTTTGACAGACAAATGTTTTACCATTAAACTATTGGCCCACAATATGAATATGGGTGACAGATTATATAAATTTTTGGAAAAATAAAAATGAAAAATAACTTAAGCAAAAATAGACCCTAATGAACCAACCAAAAATAAGGCAAAGTTATGGGGTGTTTAAAAGAATAGAAAATAAGATGAAAAAACAAATCAGCAAAATTTCAGGGAAAAAAGCACAGGAAGAAATAGTGGGCTTTGTTTTAATAATAGTTTTAGTTGCAGTTATTGCAGTCATTTTTTTGGGAATCTCATTAAGACAGCCATCAACAGCCAATGCACAGCAAAGCACTGAAATATCCTCTTTTCTAAACTCTATTTCAAGTTACACCTCTGATTGTGAGGAGTATAAAGATAACTATAAGAGCGTTAAACAGTTGATTGCAGGATGCTATGAAGGAAGAATCTGTATTGATTCAAGGGCAGAATGCGAAGTTCTCCATAATACTCTAAATAACTTAGTAAGCTCAACTTATACTGTTGCAAATGGCTCAAGAATTTGGTATTATTCTTTAAAATTAGAAGACGATACAGAACAGAAGCTAATAGCAGATATTTCTGCCTCTCAATCAGGAGAGTATAAATGCCCTTATTCTCTTAAATACAATGATTTGCAGTTCAGTTCTGGTTCTGGCAAAATCTTAAATCTAAGATTGGATATCTGCTATGCACCGGTTGATTGAATTTGCAAACAGATTAAAGGCTTGAAGAATAAAAGCGAGTGAAATACTGATTTTGCTAACACGCCATAATTTTTCCTTATTTTACATCTTTTCAATTAAGTTTTCTTTTATCCTAAATATAAATTAAAGTATATAAATAACCAATGTGGAAATGGACTTAGGATTTAAGAAATAAAACAGGCAACCAGCAGGATATGGAAAGATTTATAAGTAAGGAAATTCTTACTTATTTATTATGATGAAAACAATCAGAGTTTCAGAAAAAGGGCAAATATCAATTCCCCAAAGTGTAAGAGCCATATTGGGGATTGAACAAGGAGATGAATTGGTTTTATTGCAAGTAGACGGAAAAATCTTATTAGAAAAAGTAGAAAGAACAGAAATAGGACTAAAAGATAGCTTTAAAGATATTTTAAAATTTAGTGAGCTTTCTTTAAAAGGAGTTTGGGATAATAAAGAGGATGAAATCTGGAATCAATATTTAAAATGAATATAAATCAAAAAGAATTAGTGTTGTTGCCTTATCCTTTTTCAGATATGGAAAGAACCAAAGTTCGGCCTGCTTTAATTGTATCAAATAATGTTTTTAACAAACAAGGAAATGATTGTGTTGTAGTTCCCTTGACAAGTTTAATAAAAGATCAGCAGTATTCTGTTATAATTGGTCAGCAAGATTTATGCGAAGGCACATTATTAAAAACAAGCAGAATAAGAGCAGATAAACTATTTAGTATAGAAAAGAATTTGATAATTATGAAGATTGGAATTATTGATGATAAAAAATTTGAGGAGATTAGGGCGGAAATTATTAAACTATTCTAAGATTATATTCATCTTTTCAAATCCTCACAACAATCGTCACGCTGTTTGCAGTTAATATTGGCTTGTGCGTTTTCCTCTTTCCACTATGCCCCTCTACCAAGTCAATAAACCCAAACTTTTTCAAGAGCACTATGTCATCTCTCACGCTTTTAAAATCCCGCTCAAGAATTTTTGCAAGTTCATATATTGATTTTGGCTCTTTTGTTTTTACTATGTTCAGAAGACGCGCTTTTTCATTGCTTAGTAATTTTCTTAGAATGGATAAATCTTGTGTGTTATAGTCACTTTTTGCACCTACAAATTTCCTAAATACAGAGGCAAAGCCCCCGCTTTTTTCATATACTTCAATTACCCTTGTTTTTTCAGACATTTTGGTTGTTTTCCTGCTATTTTAATATATATGGTTTTTTTGACAAGATATATACAATATATATTTTATCAACATATGGTATTAAACTTAATATATGTTAAATGATACCCTATATGCTTATAAACCTTTCGGAAACACTTTTTTCTATTAGTGTATAATGATATAGTAACAACGAAAGGTTTATAAATAAACTGCCTAAAAAGGAGTGTTTGAGATGCCTTTAATCGCCCTTAGTGAAAAACTTTATAAACCTATAAAATTTTTACATTAAATAGCCGATGACTTTATTGATTGCTGGAACAATCAACAAGATTTAATTAGGATTGTTGCAGCGTGCCGATGCATTGCATCGAAAAATGCGATATAATATGAAAGGAGGTTAAAAAAATATGAAATTTACTTTTAAAAAAGTCGCTGCATTAATCGCAAGCGCAGCAATGTTCGGCTCAACAGCCGGAATTGCAGCTGCGGTATCATACCCAGCGCCTTTTGTATCAGGTAGTTCATCTGACGTTGCTCTTGTTGTAGGACAGGAAGGTGTTGCTGCTTCAACAGATTTAGTTGCTGCAACTGACATCGGAGCAAACCTTGCTTCAAAATTAGCAACTGGTTCAATCGGAGGAGCAGTTACAACAAGCGGAGAAGTTACTCCATTGTTCACAAGCTCGTCTAAGATTTACATGAATGATAGCATAAACATAAATAGGGCTACATTAACAGCTAATGAGCTTCCGACAGTACTTGCTGAAGGAGAATTTAGTGGCAATGTAGATTCAACTTATCAGCAAAGATTGCTTTTAGGAAGTAATCCTATTGTGCAATTTGCAAAAGAACCAACAGGTGATGAAGACCCTACAATAAACTTGGGATTAGGAACTACTGCAACAACACAGTATGTTTATAATGCTACTGTGACATTTGACCAGGCAGTAAACTTCACTCATGCAGATTCAAAAGGGCAAACTCTTAATTTGTTTGGACAGAAATTTACTATTAGTTCAGCTTCAACAAGTTCAAAAATTGTCTTGTTAAAGTCATCTGAAAAATTAAGCTTAGTTGTAGGTGGAAGCAACCCAAATCCAGTAGAAACAGTTACAGTTGCTGGAAGCACATATACTGTTGAACTTAAAACTGCAACAGATAGTGCTGCTACAGTAAAAGTTACTGATAGTACAGGAGCATCTGATTCAAAAGAAGTTAGTGAAGCTCAATCAAAAAAGATACAAGGACTTGAAGTAGCTGTAGACCTTGCTGATGAATCAACATCAACAAGCACATCTTCTGCTGAAGTAATTGTAGGAGCTTCAAAAGTTACATTCCAAGACGGTAATGCTGTAAAAATGGGTAGTGATGATTCTACTGTTGATGGTACTCAGGTAGACTTTGTTGATACAACTATCACTGGGAATATAACACAGTTAGTTATTCAGATTGCTGCAGATAATGATGACGAAAATGCAATCGTTCCAGGAAAATCTTTTACTGACCCGGTATTTGGTTCATTTAAAGTTGATTTCCCAGGATTAAATATTGCAGATACTGATAGCACAAGGGAAGTGATTGATGTTAAAAACTCAGGAGCTGACAAAATGACTGTAAACTTTAAGGACTATAATGGAAACACTCCAAGTAGTGCAATAACTTGGGTTTACAACAAGACAGATTCAGGCGGAGGAATGATCTTAGCAGATTCAAGTAATCAGAAAATACACGTTGCAGAAATGGAAGCTGCGAATAGATCTGATTACATAATGGTGGGAAATGACGACGATGGAGGACTTTTCGAAGTAACAACAATAACTAATGCTACAACCGGTTATAGTGATGACTCTGTCGAATTCAAAGATGTATTCACAGGAGGGACTATTAAGGCTACAATAACTTCTGAAGGTGTTGGTAGTGTTGTTCTTAAAGGAAAGACTTACGATGTTAATTATTTCTCAGCAACTGCAGGATTAGCTTCAGCTGCGAGAACTGTCAGGTTAGGTTATCCAGATAGTACTGGAAGCGATATTATCATGTATCCAACAATACAAACTCAAAAAGGAGCATTAATTGGGTTTTATGAGCCAAAAACAATAGACTTGCTTAACTATACAAGCGGAGCAGTTACAACCCCTCAAAATTTGAGTGGAAGTAACATTAAAATTCCAAATGGAAATGGTTATGATAGTACAGCTATTGTGCTTAATCAAAATAATGCAACAATTGACGGAACAAACCTCAATATGACTGTTGCTGCAGGACTAAGCTCTGTTGCTGCGACAGTTGGACAGTTAGTATACAACTTCACAAACACAGGAACTGACGCTGATAACAAAACAAAAATATATCTTGTATCTCCTGGCGGAAATACAAATATAATAAGGCCTGCATTAATCATCTTTGAAGAAAAAGATGATAATAGTGCATATGAAGCAATAGTAGTTACACTTGACGCAGGTTATGATGGAAGCAGTGCAGGAGTAGGTGTTTCTGACATCGACAGAACATGGGGCGCTGACGCTTCATGGGATGATGTCCAGCTTGAGAGCAATACTGACTTGTACAAAGATGTTGATTTATGGGGAACAATCGCTACTGTAGATAAAAGTGATACTGATCAATCATTTGCTTCAATAAGCTATCCAGATGATCAGGTATATGCACAGATTTACGTTTCTTCATTAGCTTCATCTGTTTCAACAGACGGCACAGGAAATATCGTTCCTGTTAAAGACAGCCAGATTGATAGTGTCTCTGGAAAGAACTTGATTGTTGTAGGAGGAAGTTGCATAAATACAATTGCAGCTAAACTTCTTACTGGAAATACTGCGGTCGTATGTGGTGCAGATTTCACAACACTTACAAACGTAGGTACAGACAAGTATCTAATTGAGACATTCACATCACCTTACGCTGCATCAAAAGTTGCTACACTTGTTGCAGGATATAATGCACAAGATACTTCAAATGCTGCAAAAGCATTGACAACAGCAACAATTGAAATAGCTGCTGGAAAGAAGTATGTTGGAACAACTGCAAGCGACGCTGCATTAGCATAAAAATATATTTAATTTTTTCTTTTTCTTTTATTTTTTTAACACGAATGACGAGAGTATGTGTTTTTGGTGTAAAATAATGTCTTAGGACATGACAAGATTTTATAATCTTTCTAATCTTATAGTTTTATGGAGAAAAAGCAAGAAAGAGCATCTATCTTTATTGATGGTAGCAATCTTTACCACAATCTAAAGAGAAACAACATAAAAATTTCTTTTGAAGAAATTATAGAATGTTTGGAAACTAAAAGAGAGATAATTGGTATTTTTTATTATACCGCTGAATTATAGCGAGAGACCAAAATATCCCCCCCATAGTTTTTTGTTCTCTCGAATATATCAACTGACAATTTGGGGAATTATTTAAGTCAGTTGCTATAGATAAAGAATATAACCCTAAAAAATATATCAAACATCAAGAATTTTTGGAGAAATTAAGAAAAATATCTAATTTCCATGTTGTTCTTTGCAGATTAAATAAAACTATTTTAAAAGATAGTTCAATTAGCTTTGCAATAAAAGGCGATGATATTCATTTAGCATCAGACATGATAAAATGTGCTTACGAAGACAATTACGATATTGCAATTATTGTCTCAGGAGATGAAGATTTTATACCTGCAATAAAAATAGTTCAATCAAAAGGGAAAAGGGTGATAAATGCCTTTTTTCCTAAAAGCTCTGCATATCGGCTTAGAACTTGTTGCGATGATTCAATTAATCTAAAGAAATTATTATCTAAAAAAAGAAGTCCCGATATGGTAAAACCATAAAGGGACAATTATTAATATTTTAATGCTCATCGTATTTATAAACATTTGGTTTTCAAGAGAGTTTTATAAGACATTCTGAATAATCTGCACCCAAAGCTTTTGACTTTCAAAAGCTTTTTAAGAGGTGCTTTTCTACTATATAAATGAGGAAAATAAAGACACAAGAGACAATTGAAAGAGCACAGAAGAGAAATAAAATAATTATTGGGCTTGTTTTTGTTGGTTTAATGGTTATAAGCACTTTAGGATTTGCGCTTTTAAGCCGTTCTCCATCTGAACAAAACCCTGAAAATAAAATTTCATACAATGGAATAGATTTTGTCTATACAGAAAACAATGTTTGGCAGGCGCAAATAGGCAGTGCAACTTTGACAACTATTAATAATCCAGAACAAACTGAGGATATTAAAACCGATTTTAATTTTTCCATATCTGAAATTTACAGCAAACCTCTTTATTTTGCCTTTATTAATTATTCAGACACGCAGGCATATGATTCTGGAAAATCAGAAATTCTAAGAAATTTAGCGCCTTATATTGCCCGTTCTTCTGATGTTTGCCTTAAAGGTGAGAAATGCAATAATGATAATCTTGCAGAAAAAAACTGCACAAGCAACGTAATTGTATTTAAGATATCAGACACCATAAAAACTTATAAAACAGAAAATTGTGTCTTTATTGAGTCATCTTATTCAGAACAGGCGCTTATTTCAGACAAAATAATTTTTAAAATATTCGAAATTCAGTAAATTTGATAAAAACAAAATGGAAAAAGAGAAGCACGAAAAAAACAGGACAGAAGAAAAAGAGCATAAAATCAATAAGCCAGATTTGAAAGAGCATATCCAAGAGGATAAAGAAGAAATAAAAGCGGAAAGTGGGGAAGATAAGATAAAAAAGCAGGAGAAACATGTCAGGATTTTTATCACAGGAGTTATTATAGTTTCTTTGATAATTATTGTTGCAATAGCTTCCCTATATCTTTCATATAAATTCGCGTCAGGGACAAAAAGTTTTGAGTTTGCCGGATTAACATGGCAAAAGGAAATGTTTGGAAAACTGCCTATTTATACAACTCTTATTACTGCAAAAAATTATAATGGCGATATGCAGAACTTTAAGATTAATCTTAAAAACGACCCGAGAAAAGTTAATGTGCCTGTTGAAGGAAATGTTTCAGTAATAGGAACTAAAAAAGTTTATCTTTCAATTGATTTGGATTCTGAATTAAACACTTGTTCTGATGCAACTGTTGCTCTTGTGAGTTTTGGGCAGGTGATGACTGGAATTGGTTTTGAACTTGAAACTGCTGTGAACAACAGGGAAAAGGCAGAGCTTTACAGCCGTTCTTATGTTGACTGCACAACACATCAGAATAATACTGTATTTGTTCTCTCAACTTCAAATGCAAGCGGGATTGTGCAGGATAAAGATAATAAAAACTGCTATCACATCAAGGTTGGAAATTGTGATGTAATAAATGTTCTTGAAAAGCTGGATGTTTCAGCTATGGAAAATCTCAAAAATTCAGGCAATCTCTGGACTATTGCTGCTGAATAGTTTTTGATATATTTGGCTCTGCTCGCGATTGCACTCATTGTATAAACTTCTTTAGTTCGTGCAATCGCTCGCCTGCGGGCTCGCTTTTTATATTGGCTCGGCTTCGCCTCGCCTTATTTAATTCTTCAAACCTGTCATCCATTTGCACATTGGAATTTATATAACTCAGTAAAACATTGAATAAATTTAATTAAAAAAGAAAAAGTGAAATGAAAAGATGTTGAATGTGGGAAAGGAATTGGATGTTAGCAAAATAAATATTATGCTCGCTCGTTGCGCTCGCTCGCATAATCATAATTTGCCTCGCTTTGCTCGGGTTTATTTTTTGAAAATCCCGAATCCATTCTAATATCAGACTTTATTATTTTTAATTTAAATATTTAGCAAATTGGACTTAAAATAAAAAAATTCAATAAAAAATGTAAAATAAGGGAAAATTATGGGATGTTAGAGACATTAATTATTCAATTATATATTATAACATAATAATCTTTAAAAAATAAAAAAGTAGTTAAGAGTATGGAAGATGGATGTGTAAGAGGAGAAATTAGAACTTATGACTTATGGTTTTCTTATGGAGAAGATAGAGAAGGAGAATATATAGGAACTCTTTTTCAGTTAGATTTCAGAACTCCAGTGCTTCTTTTTGCATCAGAGGATAGTCATACTAAATTCAAGGCACTTATTCCAGATGATAGATATGTCTATTTAATGGAAAGAGGCAAAGAAACAGAATCTCAGCAAATTTCTCTTGCAGAATTTCTAACAAGGTTTCAATGCCGACAAGAAAGAATTGGTTTGCCTAAGATAATTAGACATAGAAACTTAGAGGAATTATTTAATAGCTTATAAAAATTTTCAAATACATTATTTTTTCTTCGTCTTTCTGCCATGTTTTGCAGAAACATTTTTTGCAGAGGGTTTAACCAACATCTTTTTCAAATTAACAAAATCAGTATAAACCGGAATTCCTTTTATTTTCAGAATCCACACGCAGAAAAACCATATTCCCACAACAAAAATTGTGCTTAATCCATACCATATTATTTTATGAGTAATATCAAAGAAAGCAGTGCCATTAACTGCCATTGCAGATAAAACAACAATTCTTAATATGTTTGCGATGAATAAAAGAGGTATTGAAATTATAAATAATAAAGTCCTTTTTTTAATGTTCATTGGAGTTAAAAGATTTAATGCAATCAATAAATAATATGCAGCTCCTGCAACACACGCACTGCTTATTTCTATAATGGTATCATTAATTAAGAAAATGCTGTCTGCAGTTGCAATGCTGTATATATTTCCAAGAATATAATAAGAGGCATAAATTGTAAGAGGAGTAAAGATAAGATAGATAACATATAGGTTGCCCAGTCCAATTATTAATGCCAAAATATATCTTGCGATAACACCTGCAGCTCTTTTTTCATCACCCATAATATTTTATGATTTAGCGGTTTAAATATTCTTTTGTTTAAGGTATATTTATATTGGCGCGCCTGCGGGCGCGCTAAGGATGTGCTCGCTCCGCTCGCCTGTTTTTATTTTGCAAATCCATAATCCATTTGTACATTAAAGTTTATTTATATCAAATAACTTTAATAATCAGAAGCAGTTAGTTATTTGATTATTAGGAAATAACATAGTAAAACATACGAAAATTAATGTTATTTCCTATAAGTTTGAATTATTGCAAATTGAAGATATTAAAATAAAAACCCCCATAAAAACATATTAAATAATAAAAAAGAATAGTGGAATTAAAGAAGTAAATCCAAAAATCATCGTCTTGCAATTTTTATTGCAACGATAATTATAATCAGTACAAGAATTACATTAAACAAAGCAATTGCCCAGATAAACCAGTTATTGCCGAATGAGTCTTTAAGTTCTGAAATTGACCATCCTGTTATTCCTATACCTGATTTTGCAATTGGGATGCTGACTTTCTGTTCAGTTACAAGCCCATTGTAAACCGCCTGTATTGCGAATTCTTTTTCTCCTCCAACATTGCTGTTAGGAACAATTACTATAATAAGATCTTTGCTTTGTCCTGCCTTTAGTGAAAATGTGCTTGGAGTAATGCTTTTAACGCTTGCCCATGATTCATATCCTGCTAAAAGAACCTGATAAGAGGTTTCTGAATTTCCTTTGTTTGTTATTGTTGCCTTGATAGTTGTTTCTTTTCCAGCAACTGCATCTGACTGAAGAACAGCAGTTATCTGTGAAGGTTCTATTGCGCATTTTCCTGCAATATTAAGCGAGCTTGATATTTCAGATTTTTTGCTGTCATCACTTTCAAAAGCATCATCATTTTCATCATATAGTGTGAGCTTGATTGAATATTCTCCCTCTTTTGCTCCTGAAGGTATTTCTATTTCAAAACTTATTGTTTTGTCATCAAATATGTCCAAATCGCCAACTATGACTTTTTTATTTATATTAAGCTGACTGTTTGTAATCATTAGATAAACATTGTCTTCTGCATTGTCGCCTATGTTCCATATTTTGCTGCTTATTTCTGCAATTCCACTGCATTCTGCTGTTTCAGGAAAGGATAATTTATCTTTATCCATTATAACAAGGTGGCTGTCTCTCATTATTTTCACATCATCTCTTGTGTAGGATACACATGCTTTATCTTCACCTAAGTCGTCGCTGTATGCCTTTGTTATAAAGACAAAGTCATCTTCACTATCATCTTCACTTAAATCTCTTGGGTCTATTTTAAATGAAACAGTAATTGTTTTTTCATCACCATCTTTAAGATTGAATCTTTTTTCTTTTCCGTCAATCAAGAACTCGCCTGTTCTTGTGTTATAAACTCCCCATTCAACATAAATATCATCGACATCATCATCTCCTTTATTTTCTACAGTTATATCTATTTTAACCTCATCAGTAGGATACCAGTTTTTATTATCTCCATATCCTATTACCTCTGAAATATCTATGTCTATTCCTAAGTCGCTTCCTGCCTCTCCAAATTCACAGTATTCTTTGTCGATATTGAATATAATAGCATTTGTTGCATTTTCTCCGCTTGTCTGTCCTGTTGCATTGATTGTTTTTGATGCTGAAAAATCTCCAAGTGCAAGACTATCCATTCCAGAGGAAATTACAGATGCAGTGATTGTTCTTGCAATTCCTGCACCAATAGAAAATGAAGATTCACTTAAAGAAACAGTTGCGCTGTTTCCCGCATCATCACTTATAATAATCGGTGTTGGTATTGTAAAATCAACAATTTCATTTCCAGTGTTTGTAATAACAAAAGATTTTGACAAATTTCCATTTGTGAATGTTACTGTTCCAGGGCTGACTGTAAAACTTGTTGCAGCACTTGCAAATCCTGATAGAATTATCATCAATGCAATCATTGAGATTAATTTTGTTTTCATTTTGTTGTAATTTAGGAGTTACACCCCTTTATAAACTTTTCGTTTATTTTTGTTTTGCATCATCTTTTATTATTTTATTGAAGTCATATGTTCAATTTTATTCGACAATAAAGTTTATAATCTTGCGCATATTAATAAAATCGTCTATAAACCAAATGAAATCGCGCGAAAATCTTTATAGTGCATGGGCTATTCTAATAGGTGTTATTCTCGCGATTATTATTGGAATTTTTCAGATTGCGCTTGTTTCATACTATTCGTGGATATATTTTGTCCTTGCTTTTCTTGGAATAATCGTCGGGCTTGCAAGTGTCAATGATGACTACCGCGATGCAATAATTTTCCTTATGGCTACTGTTTCTGTTGTAATAGTAAGTTCAATCGGGCAGGAAAGATTATTATTCATAGGTGATGTAGGGAGATTTATGGTTACGATTCTCAATGCACTTCTCACAATGTTCATTCCTGCAACAATAATCGTTGCATTAAAGACAGTTTTCTCTGTGACGAGCGTGAAATAGGAGTTGAGAAAATTGTTTTCAATTTAGACTACTGAAATCAAACATTTTTGTATTTAATCCAATTTGATTGTTTAATTCTTTACTTCTTTTTTTACTTTTATTTTTACCAACCTCTATAACTTCTATTTTTTTTCTGTTACCCATTAATAAATCTCCCTCATTAATAAAATCCTTTAAGTGATGTTTGAATATGTCAATTGCTTCCCTATTATGGTTATTTCCAACAATAACCACAATCAGATAGTTAAACTCTTTCAGCATTAATCTTATTTGATTTTCTGCTCTATCTCTATGAGATTTAGTATCTAATTTCTTCTTTAATTCAATACCAACATCCGAAACTCGAAGGTCTGCTCTACTTTCCCCTGCCTCTGTCCTAATTGTCCTTTTTTCATTTATCTTCCCTATTTCTTGTAAATTTTTAAGATAAACATATAATGCTTGCTTATATTGTGTTTCATCAGAATATGTTTTTGGTTTCCATTCTTCAATTATTTTTATAAGTCCTTCAAATAATTGTCCTGAGTCATCTTCAAATAACATGATATATAAAGAAAAGTTTAAGATTTAAATCTTTTGGAATACTAGAATGATTTCTAAGATTAATACATCTCAAGCCGTTTTGACTCATCCATTGCAGACACAGGATTTTCTGGCACTGTTATCTCTGCAAATGAAGGTGTTGCAATTATAATATTTTCTCCAAAGCCAGTTATATTGCCTTCAAGTGCCTCTGTTGTTTTCTTTATCTTTGAAACAGCTCTTTTAAGCTCGATTATGTCTTTTTTTCTCAATGCCTGTATATCTATAATAGCTATAGTATATCC
>Ga0208375_1001333_pt1 | contig 28320 bp, 17 predicted proteins | sample RifOxyD1_FD_184038 | JGI IMG/M metagenome (GOLD analysis project Ga0208375, IMG submission 184038) | Soil microbial communities from Rifle, Colorado - Rifle Oxygen_injection D1 (SPAdes) | ecosystem: Environmental > Terrestrial > Deep subsurface > Rock core/Sediment | place: Rifle, Colorado...
ATAAAATTATCTTTTTGATTAACTTATTGGCCTGATATTAGCATTTTTACCCACTGGGCGCCAGTTTGGTCTCGGGCTCTAAAATGCTAAAATAGAGCCATATGGAGACACTTAAATTTCAGCAGGCAGTAGAAAAGCTTAACCCAGCCCAGCGGGAGGCCGTGGAGGCCATTGAGGGCCCGGTGATGGTAGCTGCGGGTCCTGGTACGGGTAAAACTCAGATTCTGGCCCTACGGGTGGCCAATATCCTACTGAAAACTGATGTCGGTCCGGAAAACATTTTAGCCCTAACCTTTACCGACTCGGGGGTGGTGGCGATGCGGCGACGTCTAGCTGAACTGATTGGCACTCCGGCTTATCGGGTCAAAATATCCACTTTTCATGGTTTTTGTAACGAAGTCATCAAAGACTACCCCGAACACTTTCCGGCGATTATTGGCGCCATCAATATTGATGAGATTGGACAATTGAAATTGCTTGAAGAAATTATTTCTGTACTACCGCTTCAGCGTTTGAAAATTCTCGGCAGTGAGTTTTTCTATCTAAAAGATATCAATGCTTCGATCAGTAAACTCAAACGCGAAGGTGTCTCACCAGAGGAGCTGATTAAATTTAGCGCTGATCAGTTGGCCAAGTTTTCTAAGCGCGACGACCTCTACCACACCAGCGGGCGGTGGCTGGGTAAAATGAAGGGGGCGGCGTCCGATGAACAAAAGATGTTGGGGAAGTTAGAGGAATTGGCCCAAGTCTATCAGGCCTATCAGGACCGTCTGCGATCCGACAAACTCTACGACTACAACGATATGATTTTGGAGGTAAAGATGGGCTTGGAAAAAGACCCTTCGACTGGTTCGACAAGCTCACCACAAGTAGACTCAGGGCAGGCGAACGAATTGTTGCTAATCTTGCAGGAACAGTATCAATATTTGTTGGTAGATGAACATCAGGATACTAATAATGCCCAAAATAAAGTCCTCGAACTTCTCGCCAGTTTTTATGATCAGCCAAATTTGTTTGTCGTGGGTGATGATAAACAGGCGATTTATAAATTTCAGGGGGCCTCGCTAGAAAACTTTTTGTATTTTAAGAATAAATATCCTGAGGCTAAATTTATTGCCCTGGAGGATAACTATCGTTCTGGCCAGCTCATTCTCGATTTGGCTCATAGTCTGTTGGCTGGCAACCCTTCGACTGGTTCGACTTCGCTCACCACAAGTACGCTCAGGGCTAAGGGTTCATCCGCCAAACTGGGTCAAATCGGTCTGGCTGAATTTAGCACAGAAGAAGTCGAAACTTATTTTCTGGCCCAAGCTATCAAAGCCAAGATCGCGGACGGCGTGAAGCCGGAAGAAATTGCTGTTTTTGTCCGTGATAACAAAGACGCTTGGCCGATCGTGGATATTTTTTCTCGCTTGGATGTGCCATTTGTCTTGGAATCTAGCCAAGACATTTTAGCTGATGCGGAAATCCGCAAATTGATTTTACTTCTCCGGGCGGTTCATGATTTTGGCAATGAGACATTGTTCTTTGAATTTCTCCATTTAGATTTTCTGGGGGTAGCCCCGCTCGATATTTATCAACTGTCAGCCCGAGCTGGTGAATATGATGAAACCGGCAAAAGAAATAGCGTTTTTGACTGGCTTAAACAACCGACCAAATTGGCCGAATTAAAACTCCAGACTCCAGACAAAATCATCAGCGCTTTCGAGCTCTTGTCTGACTTAAAAATCAAAGCTAAAAATTTGCCCTTGTTGAAGTTTTTCGAAGTGGCGGTCCGAGAGTCTGGCCTAATTGCCGACTTTTTGGCCGGCGCTGAGGCGTTGGATAATATTGCTAAAATTAACAGCTTTTTTGCTGAAGTCAAAAAATTAGTGGAACAAAAAAAAGAGGCCAAATTGCCTGATTTGATCGAATATCTAAAACGTCTCGAAGATCATGAATTGAGTCTAAAACGTAGCACCGCTTCTGGTACCGCTCTGGCGGGCAAGGTGCGTCTGATGACTGCCCATCGCTCCAAGGGGCTAGAATTTGATCATGTTTATATTGCTTTCGTGGCCGATGGTCGCTGGGGCAATAAACGCCGACACAATAAAATTAAATTACCGGTCGAGATTTTCTCTGGGTCGGTCGCTGAGACTGAAGATGATAATGGCGAAGAGCGGAGATTGTTTTATGTGGCTCTGACGCGGGCCCGGAAATCTATCACTCTGACTTGGTCGCGACAGCGCGCTGATGGTCGGGAACAGGTGCCGTCAGCTTTTTTAGCCGAGCTTAACCCTGATTTGATTACGATGATTGAAACAGAGGCGGTAGAAAAAGATTTAGGGCTTCATCCAGAAATTTTCTTTTCGGCTCCAGTGGGTGCCACAGCCAACCAGGAAGAAGTCAAAGCTTTCGTTGGTGAACTTTTTCTCAAGCTCGGTCTGTCAGTCACCCATCTCAATAATTATCTGCGTTGCCCGTGGAATTATTTTTATACCAATCTCTTGCGTTTACCTCAGGCACCATCGGCTAGTCAGATGTATGGGATTGCCGTACATAGCGCTTTGAAGGATTTTTTTGATAAATATCGCGAGGAAGATCCAGGCAAAGAATTTTTGTTAACCAAGTATTCTGGTTATCTCAATCGTCAGCCGATGACAGCTGGTGACTATGAAGAATGGCGCCGACGAGGGGGCGAATACTTGGCTGGCTATTATGATTTTTGGCAGGGGCAGTGGGCACAGAGAACGATCACTGAGAAGAAAATTCGGGGAGTGGTTTTGACCGATGAGATTAAACTCAAAGGAGATATCGATAAAATTGAATTTATGGGCGAAAAACAAATCGCTGTGGTGGACTACAAAACTAGCAAGCCAAAAACTCGAGGCCAGATCGAAGGCACCGTCAAAGATGGTGATGGTAATATCAAACGTCAATTAGTTTTTTATAAACTCTTGCTCGATCTGTATGAGCCGGAAAAATATCAGTTTGAAAAAGGAGTGGTGGAGTTCCTGCGACCGGATGAGAAGGGGCGCTATGCGCGCGAGGAATTTGGCATTGGCCAGACAGAAGTCGACAGTTTGGTGGAGGAAATCAAGCGCGTGGCGGATGAAATCATCAATCTGAAATTTTGGGATCAGCGTTGTGATGACAACAAATGTGAATTCTGCCGACTCAGAGATCTAATAAAGTAGAAGGTTTTTTTACTTGGTGTCTTTCAAATTATGGGCGGTCCAAATTCCGCCGAGCAAGATCAAAGCTAGAGCGGGAAAAATCCAACTTAGGGGGAGAAAAATAGTAAAGATGCTACCAAAGGCTGGGCCGATTAGATAGGCGAGGGGAATGTTGTTGCGAGAGACGGCCACAATATCGGCGTTCTCACTATCTATTTTTTTAAACAAATAAGTTTCTTTCATAATCTCGGTGCCAGCGGCTCCAGTGCGAGTCAAAAATAAAATCACTGACCAGGCGATCAGACTAGTGCCACCGATTAGTGGAATGGCGGTGGTGGAGATAATCATAATAATTAAACTGGTAATCAGCATTTCTTTTTCGCCAAAATATTTGTCAGCTATCTTACCCAGTGGAGCCTCAAATAAAACAAAGGGTAGGAGCATAAAGGTAAAAATGATGCCGATGTTTTGCCACGATAAACCGACGACTTGGCGTAAATAAATCGGGCTATAGACGACCATAATGGCATAGAAAAAATGCAGTAAAAAATCGACGACTAAAATATTTTTTATGTCGCTATCATTTTGGTTACGGCTGTTCCAAAGTCGTTTGAGGGCTTGCCAGGGGGTCGAAATTTTGAAATCCTCCTTTCTTTTTTCTTTTAAGGCAAAAATAGTCAGCAATAAAACCAGTAGGAGAGGTGGGAGAGTTAAGAAAAAGATTAAATCATAATGGCCGGGATAAAGTTCCAATAGCCGACCTGCTAGGAGAGGCGAAGCCAACCAAGCTAGGTTGATGGCCGTCATATAAATCCCTCGAGTGGCGCCAGTATCAATATCGCTACTGTATTGCTCCAACAAAACATCAAGCAGATAGCGTAAAATCATACCGGCGCTGTAGAAAACCACGAAGGCAAATAAAGTGGCGTAGCCAATCGAGCTGGTGGAAAGCTGGATTGTAGCAAAAACGGCAAAGAAAGTAAAAAGAATCATTGGAGTGCGCAAGCCAAAACGGCGCAGACGGTAGGAAAGAGAAGAATAAATAATGATGGTCAAGAGGGAGCTAATGGCAAAAACTGAACCGACGGATTTGGCGCCGACCAGTGATGCTAAAAAAGACGATTCGATGTAGGCGGGGAGAGCGGTGGTGATAGCTAAAATAAAACTGGCGAGGTAGATGAGTTTACGCATGCGAGTATTATAACCTGAGTTGGTTATTTTAAAAAATATTATTATTGCCTACAGTGGTTTTAGTAGTACCTACGATTTTCCTCTTAGTTTTTTGAAATTATTTTTGGAAATGACTGATCGCCCTAATTCTTTTTCTAATTCTTTGCGGGCATTACCGGCCACTTTTCCACCACGATTGGCATCAGATTTTAATTTTGGCACACCTTTTGAATCTTCGGTTCGATGAATTTCGGTCGTAGCGCGTTCGCCCAGCATATTAAAAATAAGTTCAAAATCATTCATATGGTCGCGCAAGTTTTGCCGTTTGAGTCCTTTTAGCTTTTTGTATTCACTGGGCGTGACGCCAAAAGTGGCTTTGGAGATTTCAGCCGTTAGAATTTCATAATCTCTTTCTTCTTTAGCCCCTCTTTTTTGCCATTCGTCTGTTAATTCTTCACGGATAGCAATGCCTCGCATGCGTTTCTCAATCCAGCTGTCAGAATAACCCTTGAGTTTGTAAAGCATCCGAGTGCGTTTGGTGGCTAACTCGGGGTCTTCGATTTCTTGGACCCTTTCATAACCAACCTTGGCCAGCCAACGCTTCAGTGGTTCGGCTTTAGGTGATGGGATAGACTGGACAATCCGAAACATGCCCTCGGTATTGGCACAATTCAACATTTGTAAACCACCCGCGGTTTGGATGGAAAGGGGGGTGGCAATTTGCCCCCACCCTTTGGCCAGTTCCGGATCACGTCGTCGCATATCTTTGATATAACCATCCGGTTGAACAGAATTGGTTAGAGCTTCAACAACATCAGCAATGACAAACCACCACTCATTATTATAGAGTGTCTTCCTAATTTCCTGACCCTTAAAAATCGCAATTCTCGTTTCAATTTTCACCTGCTCATTTTACTGTAATTTGGTCAAAATCCCAAAAAACTTATCCTCTTCCCATTTCTATACCTCAATTAAGACTGGCAGAATAATCGGGCGTTTGTGAGTTTTCTGGAAGAGGAATTTGCCGAGGTCTTCGCGGACACAGTTTTTGACATAATCGAGGTTGATGGGATGCATTTTAGCGGTAGCGTCCTCGATGGTCTTCTTGGCAGTACTACGGACGGCGCGGAGTAATTCTTGTGATTCTTTCAGGTAGACGAAGCCACGAGAGATGATATCGGGTGATTTGCGGATCTTGCCGTTTTTGACATCAACAATGGCGATGATAACAAACATGCCGTCTTGGGCCAGCATCTGGCGATCACGAATGACGACTTCCTGGACGTTATTGGTACCGAGACCATCCACCATCACCACTCGGGAACCAGCATTTTGTTTCAAGCTAGAAATCTTTTGACCGTGATCAGAAATCTCAATAATCATCCCGTTGTCCGGCACGATGATATTTTTTTCTGGCATATCGAGGTCCATAGCGACATCAGCGTGAACGCGAAGCATCGAATGGGCACCGTGGACGGGAATGAGATATTGAGGTTTAAGCATGCGATGAATCCATTCAATCTCACCTTGATAGGAGTGACCACTGGAATGAACATTGGCGATGCCATAGTGAATAATCTTGGCGCCCTGACGAGCGAGGTTGTCTTTGAGTTTGCGGACGCTGATTTCATTGCCCGGGATGACCGAAGATGATAGTAGGACGGTGTCACCTTTTTTAATCTTGACCATTTTGTGTTCGCGTTGGGACATCCGCATCAGGGCAGCGAATTCATCACCCTGAGCCCCTGTCGCTAAGATCACAATCTGATTATCAGGATAAAGATCAAGCTCGTTGGAATCAATGAGGGTGCCACGCTTAACTTTTAACAAACCAAGCTCCTTGGCAATCTCAATATTGGTCTTCATTGCTCGGCCCTCGATGGCGACTTTTTTGCCGAGTTCTTCACAAGCCATGATGATATAGATCAGACGATCAAAGAGCGAAGCAAAGGTGCCGATAATCACTCGGCCTTTAACGTTGCGAATGATCTCCTTCACATTTTCCTGAACATATTTTTCCGGATAAGAAAAACCAGTTTTTTCAATGTTAGTCGAATCGGCCATTACCAAGAGATTTTTTTCTTTACCTAATTCGCCGTAAGTCTTAGCTTCAAAATCAGCTGGGACACCTTCTTGGTGTTCAATCCGAATATCACCGGTGGCGATGATGTTGCCATAAGGGGTGTCTAAAATGATACCAATAGAATCAGGAATAGTGTGGGAAGTGGCAAAAAAACGAAAACGCATCTCCCCTAATTTTAATTTTTCTCCCGGATTGACGATTTGGATATTAAGTTTGGCCAAATGAGGAAATTCTTCTTGGCGTTTTTTGATCATGACCGCGGTTAGCAGTGACGTGTAAATCGGGGGGTTGCCGATTTTATCCATGATATAGGGGATACCGCCGATGTGATCAAGGTGGCCGTGGGTGATTAAAAGACCGCGGACTTTTCCTTTGCGTTCCTCAACATAAGTAGTATCGGGAATAATGTAGTCAACTCCCGGCGCGTCTTCGCCCGGGAAAGCTAAACCGGCATCAATGACAATCAGATCATTGCCAATCTCAATCGCCGTCATATTTTTACCGATCTCTTCTACTCCGCCTAAAGGAATAACGCGGATAACGCCAGCGCTAATCTCGGGAATTTTTTCTTTTGGTTTGGTCGTCGCTTCATCATGATCGGTTGCCGGCCGGCGTCTTTTTTCTGTTCCTCGTCGAATCGTTGGACGGGGGCCTGGACGATTGATGGCTTGAATGGCTGGCCGAGGGGCTGGTCGATCGTGGCTGACGATCGGTCTGCGGGGTGGTAAATTGTTTTTATGTCGGACCAAGCGATTGACTGAAAAAGTCGGAGTTGGCGCATCATTGCTAGAGGCGACAAAATGTCGTTTCTCTGGCGGTCGAGCCTGATTTTTGTTGGTCGAAAAATCACGACGGGGGTGGTGGCCGGAAGGATTATTCGGATTATTCTGATTGTTTGGAATCATGATCTTGAAATATTTTTTAATAATTATTTTTTAATAATGTTTTTATTGCTAGCGAAGAAGCGCCAGATGCGATCGGTATTGGTATACCACTTATAGATAGAAGTAAAACGTTCGGCCGGATTGGTAATGGCCGGAAACTTGGCCCCCTTGATATCATTCGACAGGAGATAGAGATAGTAAGGTGAGTAGAGAAAAACCGCAGGCTGATCTTTGGCGACTTCTTTTTGAAATAGTCGATATTTAGTCAACTGAGTTTTTTCATCCACCGCTTCGCGGGCTTCTTCGAGTAGCTTATCAGCCGTGAGACTGGTGTATTGAGCGATATTGAGACCGGGGTCGAGACGTTGAGAAGAGTGCCAGAAAGGAAAGGGGTCAGGGTGACGGCCGACAATTTCACCAAAAAGCAGAGCATCATATTTGCGGGGACGGATGAAATTTTCATTGAGGTCGCTAGCTTCAAAGATTCGGACTTCCACCTTGGCGCCGATTTTTGACCATTGATCGCGGATCATTTCGGCCACCGCTTTTAGCTCGGGAACGTCAGAAGTAAAGATTGAAAAAGATAAAGTTTCTAGTCGGGTCTCTTTTTTGCTGATACTAATTTTCTTTTGCAAAACACCATTGGTTCCTGGTTTCCAGCCGGCTTTGGCTAGTAAGGCTTTGGCGGCGGTTGGGTCGTAGACGGCGTCACTGCCCTCCAGGGTAAAACCAAAAGAGCTGGGCGGAATAGCGTTATCGGCGACTTCACCGTAACCAGCCAGGACTTTGGTCACAATGGCTTTTTTGTCGGTCGCCAGATCGAGTGCCTGACGCACTTCTTTGCTGGTAAAGACGCGATTTTGGTTTTGATTGAAAAAGATGCCGAAAATTCTGGGTAGAGGAATCTTGACAATTTTATTTTGGTTAAAACTTTTGGCTTTTTCCGGTGAAATAGCGCCAAAGCTGTCTATTTTTCCCAATGAATAATCGGCCAACAATTCGTCAGTATTGGAATAGGAATGAATATCGACGGCTTTGAGGTGAGGTTCGCCCAGAGCAAAATCAGCAAAAGCGGTCAGATTGTAAGTTTGGATCACACCGAGGCTATCTTTTTTGGTGCTGTTAAATTGAAATGGGCCGGAACCGACTGGCTCCACATTGAGTTTATTGAGGGAAAAAGATTCCACTGCCACTTTAGACCAGAGATGTTCCGGTAAAATTCCCATGGTGGTATTTTCTAGGAAATAAGAATAAGGACGTTTGAGGACAAATTCGATTTCTCGTGGGTTAATCTTTTTTACTTCCACCCCATCCCAGTCCGCTCGCTTTGGACTTTTGATTTGGGGATCGGTAGCCCGTTTGATGGTGAAAACAACGTCATCAGCGGTGATCGTCTGACCGTCGTGCCAATAAATTTTATCTTTTAATTTAAAACGATAAACCAAACCATCTTTAGAGACAGAATAACTCTCGGCTAAATCGGGAATGAGTTTACCATCGGTCCCGACGCGCATCAGACCGGAATAGATCAACATCACCAAATCTCGATCAGTATCAGAGATGGCCAAGAGTGGATTGATAAAACGCGGTGAACCGATCACCCCCTCGGTCAAACTACCACCAGGGATTGCCACTGTGACGACGATTGAATGATTGAGTCGCCAAAATAGTAGAGAACTGCTGATGACAAAAAGAATGGCCACACCACTTAAAATCATTCGGCTACGCGGGTTAAAAGAAATAAGGGCCGTCCGGATTTCCAGTTTATTGGGCAGGTCTAGAAAATTATACAGTTTGATTAAACTATTTTTAACCCAATAAAGGGCGAGAGTTAATTTTTCGATCACGATAGAATTAATTTGGCTTCCTATCCAGCAGACTCTGTTATTAGTATTTTAGGCCAGGAAGGCTGAAAAAACAGCTGGCTAAATTTACTGAAAGAGTGCGAGAATAGTCGAAGCAACGAATAAAATAGCGAGAATAATAGTAACAATGAAAAGATTTTTTTCCATGCCACGTTTGGTCGAGAAGGGATTGGCATTGCTGGAACCACCAAAAGCTGTACCGAGACCGGCGTCACTTTGTTGAACCAAAATAGCGCCCACCAACAGGATGGAGAGGACAATTTGGATATATGGTAGGAGAACACTAAGCTGCTGCATTTGAAGGCATTATAGCAAGAAGACAAAAAGAGGGCAAGGGGAAAAATTTTAATCACCACTCGTCCACGCCGGCCCCTTTTTAGGGTACGGTTTTTTTGAAGCTTTAAAAAACCTGAAGCGTTCGGCTCGACAGCCTCACGACCCCCTAAAACAGACTTGCCTCAACGAGTTTTTAATTCCAATTTATATGCTATAGTTGAGGTGAAAATTAGTAATTTTAGAACAACAAAAATTATGTCTATTTTTATAATTATTTTGATCGTAGTGCTGGTCGGAATCGTGCTTTATCCTATCGCTATCTACAATCGCTTGGTGACGATGAAAAATCGGGTCAAGGAGGCCTGGGCGGATATCGATGTCCAGCTCAAACGTCGCTATGACTTGATCCCTAATCTAGTCGAGACGGTCAAAGGCTATGCCACTCATGAAAGCGGAGTCTTTGAAAAAGTGACCGAAGCTCGGGCCAAGGCCTTGTCGGCTCAGGGTCCCGTGGCCAAAGGCCAAGCGGAGAATATGTTGACCGAGGCTTTAAAAAGCGTCTTTGCAGTGGCCGAAGCTTATCCCCAGCTCCGAGCGGTGGAGAGCTTTACCAAATTGCAGGACGAACTGGCTGATACCGAAAATAAAATCCAAGCCGCTCGTCGTTTTTACAACGGCAATGTTCGCGATATCAACACCGCTATTCAAACTTTTCCCGCCAATCTGGTGGCCAACATGTTTGGTTTTACCACTGAAGCTTTTTTCCAATTGGAAGAGGGTAGTGTGGCCAAGGAGCCAGTAGCAGTTAAATTTTAGCCAATTAATTAAATCCCATGAAAAAACTTTTTGGTCTGCTTTTGCTTCTGCTTTTACCCCTATCTTTTATCCACGCCACCCCCGTTTTTTCCAATCCCGATGATAGCAGTCTTTTTCCCGACACCTGGGCCAACGGCACTTCCGAAACTATCGCCTGGACTGCCTCGATTAGCCCGGCCAAACTGGTTCTCTTCCGCAACACTACCGGCACTAACGTCTTTGTTAAAAATATCATCACCCTGCCCGCTGGCGCTAAAAGTTATCCCTGGATTGTTAATGTTGCGACTCCTGGACCCGGCTACAAAATAGCCATTTGTCCTACTACCGCTTGGCTCTTAAATTATAATTCGGCTTGTCAATTTAGTAACAGCTTTACTGTCACTGGTCCCGTCACTGAAACTCCCACCACCTCGATCACTCCGACTCTAACTGTTAGCCCTACCACCATCCAACCCGGTGGTTCAGCCACTCTAAATTGGAAATGTGATCCGGTGGCAAAATGTTACTGTTTGGGCTCTCTTATTCCTGGGGGCACCGGCCAACTCATGTTATCTGAGCTCGGGCTTGGTTCTAAATCTGTCTCACCGACTCAAACCACCACCTATACCCTCTCGTGCCGAGACAAAACTATCACTAACTCTAGTTACATTTCTACTTCAGCCGTTCTTACTGTCAGCTCGGAACCCACCACCCCTAGTGTCAAAATTATTCTGAAAGCTAACGATGTGGATCAAGATATTACGATCAAGGCGGGGACAACCGTCAATTTAAGCTGGCAAAAAGTCGGCACTGGTGTCGGCTTTACTAGTTGTCGGCTTGGTAGTCAACCGGCTGACACTTCCTGGGATGGCGTGGGCGGTAATGTCAGTGGTTCTAAACCGGTTACCCCCACCGTTACCACCAGTTATTCCATCATTTGCTGGGATTCAGCCGAGACAAATTATACCGATAATTTAAAAGTGACGGTGGAGAACCCCGTGATCGAAATTCCTCCACCAGTGATCGTCTCTACTTCTAAAGATACCGATAAAGACGGGATCTTGGACAAGGATGACAAATGTCCCAATACTACCAGCGGTGCAAAAGTGGAAGCAAACGGTTGTCCAAAAAGATTTAGTGGCTTCGTTTGTAATCGTAACAATCCCGATCGGCCGGTCTGTAAATTAAATTTTGGTTCTGGCACTACTCAGACTAGTTGTCGGGCTGATTGTAAACCGGTATCAAAATGTTCCGAGACCTCTTTCTTTTCTATCGCCAATAAACTTGATAGTAACCAATATACTTTAATTACCGAAAAAAACTTTAAGGGTTGGGCCAGTCAGGATCCTTACGATCCCTCGGGAGATATTCAAGAAATAAGAGAAAAAATGGGTAGCGAACAGAGGTGCTACGTGGTAAATAATGATCGACATAGCTATGAAGAAAAAGGGAGCAAGGCGTTAGATATTCTTTTAACCAAATCTTTGCCAACACCTTTCACCTTTTTTGTTCTTAACCCAATCGATATAGATATTGTCAGTAATCTTGTTAAATATCGGGCGGTTGGTGGTCATGCCACGGTATTAACCTCCATTTCTAGAACGGCTTTTGGTTACTCTTTGACAATAATAGATTCAAATTCTGATATTGATGGTAACCCAAAAAAAATGACAGTTGATTGTGAATACCAAAAGACCAAGATATTTTATCCGAGTCAGACGGGTATTCCTGGTCAGTTTATAGAAGAAACTGGCGATGTTATCTGTCAGTACAAATATTCTCAAAGAGATGCCGATGGAAATTTGCTTGAAGGTTGGCTTGCCGCTTATCCCATGATTACTCCATCGAATGTAACTAATGGTCAGGATATCGCTGGCACCTCGGCTCTGATCTCGGCTCGCCAAGCTTACTGTCAATCTCCGGACGGTCGGAAAAATCCTAATTTTTGTCAACGTAACGTGGCCAAGTGGTTGGAAGATAATTATCCACTAATTCCGAATCAAGGAGTGAGAGGGAGTGAGGCAGGAATGTGTGCTGGTTGGTCCACTTTTCTGCTTAAGGTCGCTTATCTGGGTGATTTTACGGGAACCGATTGTTACCACGAAGGAGAAAAAAGTAATTCGACTAGTTTTCAAACAGGAAAAACCTATCTAGCTAATTCTTGGCAAGCGATTTCCTCACCATTTAATTTTTTGAAAGACTGGTTCAAAAACTTAAAATAAGGCTTTAAATATGGATTTTTTGTCCCATTTACTTTTACTGTCTATTATGATATAATCGTAGATAGGAGGTGTTTGCCATGAGAAAGCTGAAGTTTATCGTCTCAGTGGTTGTGTTGGTGGCTTTGTCGGGCTGTGCCGGCCAGGCATCGTTTTCTTCCTTGATGCAGAAAAATCAGGGAAACAATCTCAAGATTTCGCCGTACAAGGCCACGACCCAGACCCACTAAGAAAAGAGGTTGCAAGATGAAGAATTTTTTGATCTTTTTGTTTTTGACCCTCGTTTTGGCGGGTTGCGTGACTCATCGGCAACAGCCGAAACAGATTGGTCACTACCCCTGGGCGGATGTTCATTTTGACTGAACGACCCGCTATCGCCAATTTGTAGCGAAGTCTGACTTCGCTACAAATGAAAGCCACCCTTCCGGTGGCTTTGTTTTTTTAACTAAAATTTTGTGCTAAAATCAACTGGATATGGCCACTCTCTACAACCAACAAGACAGTAACGTCCGCCGGACTTGGGCGCTGATGGCCATCTTTTTCTGTTTGGTGATCGCCATTGGCTGGGCGGTTAGTTACTATTATAACAGCCCGCTGATCCTCTACGGGGCGGTAATTTTTTCGCTGGCGATGAATTTTATTAGCTACTGGTGGTCGGACAAAATCGTCCTATCAATGGCTGGTGCTAAGCCCCTCGAACACGATCAAGCGCCAGAGATTTATCATCTGGTAGAAAATTTGAGTATTACGGCGGGCTTACCCATCCCAAAAATTTATTTGATTGACGATCCGGTGCCGAACGCTTTTGCTACTGGCCGCAACAAGGAGCACGCAGTCGTGGCTTTGACCCGCGGTCTAGTGGAGCGTTTGAATAAAAATGAATTAGAGGGAGTGATTGCTCACGAGCTGTCACACATTGGTAATCGCGATATTCTTTTGCAAACTGTGGTGGTGACTTTGGTTGGCCTGATTTCGATTTTAGCGGATATTTTTACTCGTTCGCTGTGGTTTGGGGGCAGTCGTGATAATGAAAATCGAGGTGGGGGACTGATGGTGGTGATCGGAATTGTTTTGTCTATTCTGTCTCCAATCGTGGCTACTTTAATCCAGCTAGCCATTTCTCGCCGACGCGAATTTCTCGCGGATTCTTCTGGCGCTTTGCTAACCCGTTATCCGGAGGGGTTGGCGAGTGCGCTACAAAAAATTTCCAGCTACGAACAACCGCTCGAGCATGCCAGTAATGCTACGGCCCATCTTTATATTAGCAATCCTTTTAGCGCTAGTGCCACCAAAGGCATCGCTAAGTTGTTTATGACACATCCACCAGTGGAGGAGCGAATTGAAGCTTTACGTAATATGTCATTCTAAATTTAAGTGGTACGGAGTCTCGTCCTGTAGTCAGCTGTGCTGTACTATCGGGATGACACATCCACCAGTAGAGGAAAGAATAAAAGCTTTGCGTAGTATGTCCTTTTAGTTTATCCTCTCACTATTTTAGTTGCTGTTTAGATAAAAAATAAATTTTTGTAGGTCATTTTGGGCGTTATAAGAACGCAAAGTGTAGAGGTCATCGGCGCTGTGCCACATACCGACGTAGCCATTGGTCCGCGCGGTTTTATAACCAGCAATTTTTACTATTTCCAATGATTTATTGCTGACGTGACCAAAGGGGTAAGCAAAATCATCCACGGTTTTAGCCAAATTTTTTTCCAGAATTTTTTTGCTGGTGATGATTTCTCGTCGCAAAGTTTCTTCGTCAGCGATTTTAAATAAATAAGGATGATACATGGTGTGATCGCCGACCGTCATGCCGGCAGTTTGGATTTCTCGGAGTTCGTCCCAAGAAAAATAATTGGGATGGCCGATGGCGTTGGTAAAAACAAAAAAGGTTGCGGTTAGGCCATATTTTTTCAACAAAGGGAAAGCGTTGCGATATTGATTTTTCCAACCATCGTCAAATGACAAGATGACGGGCTTGGTCGGCAGTGGGGTGCTACTAGCAAAATGATTATTTAAATCAGCCAGAGAAATTGTCGTATAGCCATCGTCTTTTAAATATTTTAATTGCTGTTCAAAAACTTCTGGGGTGACCGTCCAGAGGCGGTTGGCGGTAGTTTGGTGAGGATAGAAAGAGGCCACGCTGTGATAGACGAGAATCGGGACGCGCACGGCATTTTTGGTTTGACGATTGGACGAGTTAGGAATGAGATCGATCAATTCGGTCGAGGTGGAAAAAGTTATCATCATCGCCGTGGTGGTAGTGGAGCTAGCGACTGGCCCTACGCTAGCCGTTTGAAGATTTTTGTCTGTGAGATAAATGTCGTTAATAAATTCTATTGGTTGTTTGGTGGCAATTTTAATTTGATTGAAAAAAAATAAACTGCCGACCGTGACAACAGCTAAAATCGAAGCTCCGCTAATTAAAAAACTTTTCATTGTTAGCATTTTGCCCGAAGAGAGTAAAAAAAGCAAAAAAGTTGATTGGGTTTGAAAAAACAGCTTTTTTTGGTAGGATGGGTGAGTATTGAAAAGGGCTAAATCAAACTCTTAAAAGTTTGATCGCCCGAACAAATTTTGAAGAAATTTGTTTTAGGGAGGGTTCGCATAGCCCTGCCTGCCGGCAGGCAGGGGTCTAGGGTGATCGTAAGCCTATGCTGATTATATGTTCTATGTATATATTTTAAAAAGCCAAAAAGATAGTCATTTTTACATAGGCAAGACAAATAATTTTAATCGGCGTTTCAAGGAGCATAATTCCGGCAAAGTTCTGTCTACAAAATCAAGAAAGCCTTTTATCTTGTTAAAATTGATAGAAGTTGAAACACAGGAAGAATCTGTTAATCTGGAAAGGGAATATAAAAAAGGTTTCCGTCGAGAAGAGTTAAAAAAAGAATTTGGAGGGTTCGCATAGCGGTCTAGTGCGGTCGCTTGGAAAGCGGCTAAGGGCTAACGCCCTTCAAGAGTTCGAATCTCTTACCCTCCGCCAAACCAAAAAGCCGAGTAGGGTCTGACCCTACTCGGCTTTTTGGTTTGGCGGAAGTTATGTTTTTACATAAGTTAAACTTCTGTTTTTTGAAATCATTTTTTACATAAGACCGTCTTCTGGGAACAGATTTTAAGTTTCAATTCCCCCATTTTTGTCTTGTAAAAATGGGAGGTATTTACTTTCTACTTATTACTTTACTACTGTCACGAGTTGCCATCATACGATGACTGCTCCGCTACGCAAAATGCTCCGCGGGTTGTCCACAGTTTTCTTTTAAAATCTAGCGATTTTAATCGCAAAAAATGCTAAAATAATCATTAGCTACTAATGATTTTTCCGTCATTCACAACTAAATTAGTAGGGGAATTTAATATCAAGCTTTTTTCACTCATCCTGGTGGTCCTGAGTGTTTTAGTCGTGTTTCCAATGCCTGTTTCCGCCTTTAACCAACAGCTCAACTACCAAGGCAAACTAACCACCCTCTTAAACGCCGCTGTCCCCGATGGCGACTACTCGATGGTTTTCTCTCTATACACCGTCAGTAGTGGTGGAGTAAATATCTGGACCGAAACCCAAACCATCACTGTTACCAGCGGTCTCTTTTCCGCCATGCTTGGTACGAGCACCCCACTGTCCACTGTTGATTTCAATCAAACTTTGTATCTCGGTGTCAAAGTCGGCGCTGATGCCGAAATGACTCCCCGCAAAACCCTCGGCGCCGTCCCTGCCGCTTTTGAAGCTGACAAACTGGACGGCTTCACTTCGGCCAACTTTTTCAAACTCGCTTCCACCACCGATGATCTAACCGAAGGCTCGACCAACAAATTCTATTCCACCATTTTATTTGCTAGCAGTTTAGCTGGCACCACCACTGATGCTTTAGACGAAGGTATTATCAATCAGTACTACACCGACACCAAAGTTAATACCTTACTCAGCGCTTCCACCACCATCGCCAAAGGCGCTTGTGCTACCAACGAAGTTTTGAAATGGAGTGGCACCCACTGGATTTGTGCCATTGACTTATCAGCTTCTGGCAATGGTGCTACCCTCTGGGCGACCTCGACCATCGATGACACGGTTTGGCATCCAGAATTAAATGCTAACGATGCCGTGGTCATTGGTGGTTCGGCGACCACCTCGCTGGGTTTGAAATTCGAAGTCGTTGGCCAAACCAAACTCAGTGGTGGCCTATGGTTGACCGGCAACGCTTCCATGACTTCGGCTACCATGACGGCCGCCACTTCCACCAACCTCTATTCGGCTATCTTTAACGCCATTACTGGCACTATTACTGATTTATTCTTTAGCACCGCTTCCGGCACAAACTTAATCGCCACCAACGCTACCACCACCAACGCCACCAGTACCAGTCTCTACTCATCAATTTTTAACACCATCACCGGCACCATCACTAATCTGTTAGCGACCAACGCCACGACAACAAACGCCACCTCCACCAGTTTGTATGCCTCGATTTTTAATTCCATTACTGGCACCATCACTAATCTGTTAGCGACCAACGCCACGACAACAAACGCCACTAGTACCAACCTCTACAGTTCCAACTCTTTAACCATTTCTAGTCTCACCGGCCCTTTGCAAGCCATCAATGGTCTAGTCTCGTCTTCTTCCACTCTCTCTGTTGCTTATGGTGGCATTGGTGCTAACACTCTCGCCACCAACGGCATCCTCTACGGCAATGGCACCGGCGCCATCGGAGCCTCCACCGCTGGCACTTCTGGCCAATTCCTAGTGGCCAATGGTTCTGGCGTGCCCACTTTTGTCACTATGGATACCGATGCCACCCTGGCCAATACTGGGGCTTTGACCATTGCCAATTCCGCTGTCTCTCTAGCCAAAATGGCCAATCTCGCCTATGGCACGATCATCGGTCGCACCACCAATACCACTGGTGTGCCGGAAGCCATCTCAACTTCCACTTACAAATCGATGTTGGCTCTGACCCAAAATGACATCACTAATTTGACCACTGCTTCTAGTCCTTCTCTCACTGGTTTAACCCTGTCTGGTCTCGGTCAAGGATGGCTACACACCGCTGGTGGCTCTAATGCCATTACCGCCTCCACTTCTCCAACCATCAATTATTTGACCGCCACTTCCACCACTGCCACCTCCACTCTGGCTGGAGGGCTAGTCATTGAAACTTCTGGCTTGGTTTATGATTATTCGACGAATAATGTGGGGATTGGCACGGCGAGTCCTGGAGATAAATTGACTGTCAGTGGAGGAAACATTTCTACTATTACTAGTGGCAATGGACTATATGTTTATAATGTTGGTTCGCCTGGAGTAGCCGATACAGAATATCTCAGAACAATCGCTTCTGGTAATGTCTATTATATCCAAGACTCACACGCTGGTACTGGTGTAGGGAGAGATATTAATATCGGAGACGGGGATAATGTTGGGATAAGGATTCAAACAACGACTGGCAACGTCGGTATCGGGACGGTGGCACCCACTGATTTATTTAATCTTAATGGAGCATCTGGCCTTAAATTAAGAATGACCACGCCTGCAAGTGGTGTAACGACAAACGATGGATTTACCATGGAATACTACGACTCAGGAACATATTTGTGGAATTATGAAAATAACCCCATAATTTTTGGAACTAATAATTTGGAAAGAATAAGAATATTAGCTTCTGGCAATGTCGGTATCGGCACCACCACCCCGAACGCTCTGCTCTCGATCGGTTCTTCTACCAACACCACCATCGACTTCTTCCGCCTGGCTACTTCTACCAATCAAAACATTTTGTTAGTCGATAAAAATGGTGATGTCGGTATTGGCGGGGCCGTCCAGTCCGGTTACAAACTAACCTTAACTGGCGCCATGTATATCACCAATGACCTGATTGTCGGCGGTGACTTATCCATTGCCAATGTCGATGCGGCTACGGCTATTTTTACCGATACCACTTCCAATACCCTCGGCGTCGGCACCACTTCCGTTATCGCCCAATTCGCTGCTTCTAGCACGAGTCTCGTGGCCGGTATTTTTGATCAACGGGGCACCGGTGATATCCTCCAACTCCAGGATTCAGGCGCTAATGTCTTGGTGGTGAAGGATGGGGGGAATGTGGGTATTGGCACTTCCAGTCCCTATGCCACCCTCTCCGTCAACGGCCAAACTGTCGCTCTCTACTACACCGCCACCTCCACCACGGTGGCCTCCACCTTCCCCTATGCTTCCACCACCGCTCTGACCGTGTCGGGGTCTGGCTATTTGGGGAACTTAATCGCTACTAATGCCTCGGCCACGTCCACTCTGGCTGGTGGTCTAGCCATTGAAACTTCCGGCTTGGTTTATGACTATTCGAGCAATTTTGTGGGGATTGGGACGGCGAGTCCGGGTGTCTTAAACCACCTTTATGCAAACGATACGACTCAAACACAATTATTAATTGAACAGGATAGCACGGGAGACCCTGCGTTGAGATTTCTGACGACAGGCGTTCAAAATATGTCATTAGGGCTAGACAATAGCGATGGCGATAAATTTAAAATTGGGGCTGGTTCAACGGTTGATAGTAATACGATAATGACACTTGATCCTTCTACTTTATACGTCGGTATCGGGACGGCGAGTCCGGGGGCTGTTTTGACTGTTCAAAACGATTCTAGCGGTGCTTTAGTAACAGGATTAAAATTGCAAAATCCAAGGACTGCTGCCAATACAGGTATTTCTTTAGATTTTCGTTTAGCCACTTCAGATTCTATTACTGGCAGAATATCAAATCAACAAGACGCGACAGATGCTCAAAGACATTTAATTTTTAGCAATCTTACTGCGGCTGGTTCATTAACAGAAAAGATGAGAATAACTGGTGCTGGCGACGTCGGTATCGGGACGGCGAGCCCGGGGGCTAATTTAGATATTATTGGGGCAGCCTCGGCAGATAGTTTATTAACTATTCATACAGCAACTGACGGATATGACAGTCGATTATTCCTCGGAGAAACTACCGCTCTTACTTATGGTATGACTATGGAATATGATGGCACTGACAATATTGGCTATATTGGAATGAATAACAATGTTGTTCCGACAGGTGCTTGGTCAAAAAGAATACAGATGAGTCGGACTGGCGCTGAAGTTGCCTTTATGGCTGGCAACGTCGGTATCGGGACGACTGTCCCAGGCAAAGCCTTAGAAATCAACAGCGCTACCGGAGCTAGTTTGCGATTAACTTACAACGATGCCGACGGCTCGGCTACTAATTATACTGATTTATCAGTCGCTAGTGACGGAGCTTTGACTATTTCACCCGCTAATTCCGCCACTACCACCATCGCCAATGGCTTAGTGGTCAATACAAATTCTCTGGTGGTGCAGGATGCGACGGGGAATGTCGGGATTGGCACGGCGAGTCCAAATTACCAATTGCATTTATCTGCTCCGAGCACCGCTAGTTACTTCCCATTAGCTCTTTCTTCCGGTGTGATTGGCACGGCAGGTAATACGGTAGGAATGATGTTTGGCTATACCGGCAACACTTATCAGAAAGGTGCTTTAATTTTTGAAGGTGAAGATGCAAATGGCAGAGGGAAAATGCACATTGCTTTAGATGATGGAGCCAACTCTGCCAATGCTGTTTTAGCTGATGCTAAACTGACCGTGGATTATACTGGTAACGTCGGTATCGGGACGACTACGCCATTAGGAAAATTAGATATTTATAATAATATGGGAGCTGGTGGCGATGCTACCTATAAAGGTGATTTAAGAATACTTAGTAATGGTGGACTTGCAACTAGTAATGGTGGAATTGAATTTAAAACAGCAGTCAGCGGAGCTGGCTATGGTTGGAGAATTACGGCTCCTGATTTGTTAACCGGTGAAAATCCAATATATTTTCAACGACGAAATAACTCTGCCACTTGGACTAATTCCTTATCTATTTTAGGGACTAATGGTTATGTCGGCATTGGGACGACGACGCCAGTGGCTAAATTACACGTCAATATTGATTCGACCGAAGGAACGCCAACTATTTCCGCAGTGACATCTGGGCTATTTCAAAGAGCTGCTACATCCGCTTCCTCCAATTATTTATCTATTTTAGCTGGTAGTGCCGGGCAAGCGAGATTAACTTTTGGTGATAAAGATGCTCAAGGTACTGGTTACTTACAATGGGACAATGCGATAAATAGCTTTGGGCTTATGGGTGGCAACGTCGGTATCGGGACGACGACGCCCGGTACAAAGTTAACTGTTGTTGGAACGCTTGGAGCTACGGCCATTTCCAATTTATTGACTACTAACGGTCAAATCACGGCTGTCGATAATAGCGATGCCCGTATCCAGGCAGTGTATAACAATAAGGGTACTGTCTTGCGAAATTCATCAAGCGGTTATGGTGAACTCTTCGCTTATGATTACGCCGCTTCGGCTGCGCAAAATCTTGTACTTAACCAATTTGGCGGCAATGTCGGTATCGGGACAACTGTTCCAGGCAAGGCTTTAGAAATAAACAGCGCAACTGGAGCCAGTTTGCGATTAACTTACAATGACTCTGACGGTTCAGCCGCCAATTATACTGATTTATCTGTCGGCAGTGATGGTGCTCTAACTATTTCACCGGCCAATTCAGCCACTACCACTATCGCTAATGGCTTAGTAGTCAACACTAATTCGCTGGTGGTTCAGGATGCGACGGGCAATGTGGGTATCGGGACGGCGAGTCCGGGATATTTATTAGACCTTGGCACAACCTATGGAGCTACTCACGATGCGGTAGAAGCAAAAAAACTAGCCCTCTATCAATCTGGTGGTGGTTCTTATTACGGATTAGGCATTTTTAATGGCGGAATGGGATTTTACGCTAATAAAGCTTCAACAGGCGGAGCTGATATGGTTATTTTATCAGGAGGAAATGTGGGTGTAGGTTCTACTACTCCTAATTCTAAATTTGTTGTCCAACAAACAGGTGCTGGCAGGTCATTTGTAGTCGAAGATGAAGCCAATGATAATACGCCATTTGTCATTGATGCTTCTGGCAATGTCGGCATTGGCAAAACCGCTCCCTCCACTGCTCTCGATGTGGTGGGGACGGCTTCTTCGACGGGGTTGCAAGTCAATGGCAATGCGACGACGACGGGTTATCTGACTGTCGGGGCCGCTCTCGGTGGCGATAGTGTTTTAGAATTAAAGAAATCAGGAGCGATCAAGTGGGCGATTGGTAATGATATCAGTGCTAGTGATAGCTTGGTTATTTCTACTAGCACTATCGGCACCAACAATATCCTATCAATCAATCAAACAAACGGTAGCGTGACAGTGGGTAACTATACCGCTACTTCGACCAGTAAATTCTCAGTCTATGTGTCAGGCGTTACAGTTTGGGGTGGGGTCAATAACTCGACCGGTGCCTGGATAAATGGTTCGGATTTGACTTTGAAGACTAATATAACTGATTTGGTGGAAGAAACCCCTCTGCAAAAATTATTGAAGTTACGACCAGTTCGCTACGACTGGAAGACTGACACGGCTACTGGCACTGGTAAGCACATCGGCTTTATCGCCCAGGAAGTGGAAGCTCTGTATCCTGAATTAGTGATGACGGGGGCTAATGGCCTGAAATCCCTCTCCTATGCGGAATTCGCGCCAATCTTTGCCGGAGCGATTCAAGAACAGCAGAAATTGATTGTCGATTTGGCTTCGACGACGGCGACTTTGAGTAGCCAGCTGGCTGGGGGCAATGTGGCTGGTGGTAATTTCTGGAATTTAGATTTGGTGACCAATCAGCTCAAAACGACCAGTTCTCTCGATCTCAATAATCTCGACATTACTAATGTCCGATCGATTACTTCGGCTTCGGGTAAGTGGAGTATCGCTGAAGATGGCACGATGGTGGTGAAAAAACTGACCGCCGAGGAAATTGTCGTCGACCAGGGGGTGACGGTCAAAGATAAAGCCACTGGGAGCTATACTTGTCTCTATGTCGAAAATGGTCAAGTTAAAACCAGGACGGGGCAGTGTGGCGAGGGGGCGGGGCCTGATGATCCACCTCTGCCACCGGCTGATCCGCCGGAAGATCCGCCTGTCGCTACGACCACTCCGTCTGGTCCCGATACTCCTACTCCTCCGGATGATATCGAAGCTACCTCTACCGACTCCACCGAGCCGGTTGTTCCACCGGCTGAATCGCCAGTGATTGATCCGCCCGCCACTCCGCCGACTGAACCAGAGGCACCGCCAGCTAGTCCCCCGGCCGAAACTCCTCCAGCCAGCCCTCCAGCTGAAACTCCTGCTCCAACCCCATCGGCCCCAATATCAGCTGACACTCCCGCTGATCCACCACTGACCCCGACCCCCTAACTCTGCCGAGGAGGGTCAGACCCTACTTTTTACAGAAGACGGTCTTATGTAGAAAATATCAATGATAAATCCAGACAAAAAAACAAAATATTTAATCAGGGGCATTGGCCTACTTCTTTTGTTAGTTTTGATTTTTCTGGGTTTTTGGTTTAATAAAAAGTCGGGGGCCGGAGAGGCTGAGGGTTTAAAATTGACGGTCTCCAAAGATCAGATTCTTGATTATCAAATTATCCAGTCTGGCAATCAGCCGGCCGGTGGAGTGGTCAAATATCATTATGTTTCTAATCAGGAAGTCCCGCCGATGTTTTATCGAGGTCTCAAAGAAGATATCTCAAAGAGGACCAGTAACTCCCTGACCTTTTTAGAATCAGTTACGCCGATCAACGATAAATTGCAGAAAGAAAAATATATCTCCCGTTTTTATTCCGGTCCAACTTTCCAGAAATCAGGCAATAAATGGTATCAAGTTGAGACAGCCACCACGACCGCCGTCTCATTTTACCGGCAGACAAAATTAACAGTGCTCGATCATGTCAAAGAATTTTTTGGCCGGCCAGTCATGGCGGATACTATTTATTCTGGCGCGGGCGACGGCAGTGCGGAAAAAAGCAATAGTGATGTCTGGGCGACGACTCACGATGCCACGACTGGAGAGACCGTTTCCAATGACCCGGAGACAACAGCCAATGCCAGGTCTATCCTTAGCATATTAACGGGAAATTATGGAATAGATAGGGCTTTTTTACCTTTTGACACCTCGGCTATTCCTAGTGATGCGACTATTACTAATGCTACTTTGACTGTCTATACTACAGCGGCCGATGATGGCCTGAATGACACTTATGACTATTTGAATGTAGTGCAAACTTTTCAAGCTAGTAGCGCCACTCTTGTTGTTGGTGACTATCAAGATAATGGTTCTGATAATGGGACTGAGGCTAGGGCTAAATATACACCAATTCAAGTGGGGGCTGACCCCCTGGACTTAACTGGCTTTGTTACTGGGACGGCTTCTTCGACTTTTACCTTGACTGCCACCGGTAGGGGCTGGATTAAAAGGAATGGGGAGGCTCAAACTTGCGGTTCAACCGCTGGTGTTACTTGTTTGGGTATCAGGCAGGGGAATGATATTGCTAATATCACAAATGACTCTAACGTAATGACGGGTATAACCTTTAGCACTTCTGAAGAGACTGGCACAGCCCAAGATCCGTATTTGGCTGTTACTTATACAGTGGCAGCTCCGTCTAAAGTGGTCATCGACGGTAGCACAATCAAAATCGACGGTGGCACCCTAAAAATCGACTAAATTTCCCAGTTGTTGCCAAGGAGGGTCAGACCCTCCTTGGCAACTTTGAAATTAAAAAAACCGGCGCCAGCATGGTTGCTGTGCGCCGTGAAAGATCTAGAGGGGTGGGGGATTAGCCGGTTGGCCCTATGTGAAAGACTGTTTCCTTGCCGCTGATCATGCTGGGGACATCCATGATTGGCACAAGCTTTCCATCGCGTTTTTCGAAGATGGAAAACTTGTAGTTGCCCGACTTGAGCAACAATCCGGCTTGAGCTCCAGGTGGTACCGTGAGGCTCAGAATCGGCTCGGGATGAGCCAGTCTGACGCCGTTATCCTGGAACCGCTCGAAGGTGACAACCCTAACTTCTGGGCATTGGTTGTCGATGGTTTGGAAGGTCATCCTGACTTCCGGTTCGAGTTTTGGAGTCTCCTGCCTCGTCGTGGCGCAACCGAAAGCATTTAGAAGTACGAAGAAAACGATGGCATGACGCATATCCACCTCCCATTTTGTTCTGTCTAACATGAGCATAGTACATATTTTTTGTTTTTTCAATGCCGAGTAGGGTCTGACCCTACTCGGCATTGAAAATCTATTATTCAAGGGTCTTTTTAGCGATTTCAGTTTCTTGAGCTTTAAAAGAAATCCAGTCTTCTACGACTTGTCGGCAATCTTTTTTACTGCCATAAAAATCTAGAAAAAACTTTTTGTCTACTACTCTTGGAAATCTTGGTTCTCCAACATAGTCGTTGTAACTTGAGGGCCAGTATTCTGCTAGTTTTTTGATAGCTTGTTTTTGATTTTTTACTTTAAAATCTTTCCAACCGGATTCCCACAATTCTACCGGGTTAGAGTGGAGATAGACAAAAACATTGTTAAGTTGATTATCGTCTTTGATTAGAACTGATTTGAATCGAGACTGAAAGAGAGATCCGGTTCGTTTATATTGTTGATTAAAGTAGGTCGAATAGCCACCTAACTTTTGCATGTACTTGGATATCCCGCCTTCTTTTATTTCCTGAAGAATCAAGTGGATATGATTAGGCATTAAAACAAAGGCTAAATTTTTCACTAGGGGGTTACTTTTCTCGCTTCGCTCTGACTTTAAGCGTTCGGCAAGTTCAGGCAAAGTAGGGTCAGACCCTACTAAGCGCCAAAGATCGGTAGATTTATCAGTGTTGCAAAACTCAAGACCTAGAATAAAACGATGAAAATCTTGGGGTTTGCAAAAAATTTCACGTCCCTCGACGGCTCGATTAATAATATGGTAAATACCGCCTATTTCAATTTGTCTCGGTTCTCTTGGCATACAGAAATTATAGCATAGTAGGGTCTGACCCTCCTATGCAATTTTCTGGTCGGGGGGATTAATTTGTTTTCTAATCTGAAAATAGGAGTTATCAACATACAAAGTAGTAAACAGTGGAGTTATAATGGAAACAATATTTTTAAATTTTTTCTCCTCTGGTCGTGTTATGGCCACGGCTACGGGAGGAAGTGCTCTTTTAATAGCTTGCGTTAATAAAAAAGAACATGCCCAAGGCAAAAAAGGCGCTCCCGCGCCAATCGGCGATAGTGGTGATTAAAAAGATTAAAAAACGAGATGGCACCATCTTGGCTTTTAGCTTGGAAAAAATTGCCAACGCTATCGCCAAGGCAATGAAGGCTAGTGGTGAAGGCGATGAATCGTCCGCCAAAAAAGTGGCCGTGGCGGTGGAGAGAGAACTGATCAAGCGGGCCAAATTAGCTGGTAAAGACTATATTCCCGGCGTGGAAGAGACCCAGGACTTGGTGGAAAAGCAACTTGTTCTCCACCAGTTTCCAGCTGTTTCCAAAGCCTATATATTGTATCGTGAACGCCGAGCCGAACTCCGGCGCGAACGGGGTGAAGTGCCCCGCAAAGTTCGCGATTTGGTCAACTCGGGCAAAAAATATTTTAAAAATCAGCTATCGGAATTTGTTTATTACACTACCTATTCCAAATGGCGTCCGGAAGAGGGTCGACGCGAGACCTGGATTGAGACGATCGATCGCTATCTTGATTTTATGCGGGAGAAAATGGGTGACAAGCTGACTAAAAAAGAGTATGAAGAAATTCGAGACTACATGCTCGGGATGAAAGCCATGGGTAGCATGCGTTTGCTGTGGGGGGCGGGCAAGGCGGCTCGGGCCACTAACGTCTGTGCTTACAACTGCTCTTACCTGGCTCCGACAGCGTGGCGAGATTTTGGTGAAGCGATGTATGTTTTGATGTGCGGAACCGGTTTAGGTTATTCGGTGGAGCATCAGACGGTGGAGCAATTGCCAATGATCAAAAAACAGACCGGGGTCAAACCATTTATTCATAAGGTGGCAGATAGCAAAGAAGGTTGGGCTGAGGCCTTCATCATTGGTCTAGAAACTTGGGCCTCGGGCCAGGATGTAACTTTTGATTATTCCGATGTCCGACCCCAAGGAGCCCGTCTCAGTACGATGGGTGGCCGGGCTTCCGGTCCTGATCCGTTACGCAACTTATTAGATTTTTCTCGAGCTCGAATGTTTGAGCGTCAAAACCGGCGTCTAACCACCCTCGATGTTCACGATATTATTTGTAAGACCGGTGAAGTGGTGGTAATGGGCGGAGTCCGACGGAGCGCTTTGATTTCTTTGTCCGATTTGGATGATAAAGATATGCGCGAGGCCAAAAATGGTCAGTTCTATCTCAATCATCCCGAGCGAGCAATGGCCAATAACTCGGCGATTTATAATGAGAAGCCAACCATCGAGCAGTTTTTGGAAGAGTGGGTTAACCTGGTTAAAAGTGGTTCGGGCGAACGAGGGATTTTCAATCGCGGTGGCCTCCAAGCTCAGCTACCGACCCGTCGCTGGCCCAAGTTTGCTCCCGATGCCGAGACTTCTGGCCTCAATCCCTGCGGTGAAATCGTCCTCAAATCCAAGCAGTTTTGTAATTTGTCCGAAGTGGTGGCTCGCGCCAACGACACGGTGGCCACTTTGAAAGACAAAGTGCGGATTGCCACTATCCTCGGGACTTATCAGGCGACTTTGACCGACTTTCCTTTCTTGTCCAAGGAGTGGAAGAAAAATTGTGAAGATGAACGTCTACTCGGGGTGTCGATTACTGGCCACTGGGATTGTTCCGCTCTGCGCAAGCCGGAAGTTTTTGAGGCCCTCAAAAAAGTGGCCGTGGAGACTAATAAAAAATATTCCAAACGTTTTGGGATCAACCCTTCGACCGCCGTCACCTGTGTCAAACCTTCCGGTAACGGTTCCCAGCTCTTTGACACTTCTTCTGGTTGTCATCCTCGCTATGCGCCGTATTATATTCGTCGGATTCGTATCGAACGCCACAATCCGATTTTTATGATGCTTAAAGATATGGGTGTGACTTATTATCCGGAAGTGGGTCAGAGCGAAACCACCGCCAATACTTTTGTGCTGGAATTTCCGGTCAAAGCCCCGGATAAGGCGGTAGTTAAAAATGACATCAATGCCATCGACCATCTCGAATATTGGAAAATGGTCAAGACTCATTACACCGAACACAATCCATCGGTGACGATCTCTATCGGCCAGGATGAATGGCTCAAAGTCGGTAATTGGGTTTATGAAAATTGGGAGATTGTTGGGGGTTTATCTTTCTTGCCTCGCTCGGATCATCATTACAAGTTAGCGCCGTACGAGGAAATCAGCAAGGAAAACTATGAAGTCATGGCCAAGAATTTTCCGGACATTGATTTTTCCAAAATTGTGCTCTATGAGTATGATGACACCACCACTGGTTCTAAAGAACTCGCTTGTTCCTCTGGTAAATGTGAAATTGATTTTGTCAGCACGGGCGGGGGAGCAGATGAGTCGAAGAAGGACGAGAAAAAGTAGAGGCGCTCCGCTTTGGTTGAAATACAAAATTCGACCACTTCTCGCTAAGCTAAAAATTGCGAGAGCTTCGCTTTGGTTGAAATACAAATAGCCTCAAAAAGTTCAATCAAAAACTCCGCCGTAAAGGCGGAGTTTTTGATTAAACCAAAGTTGTCTATAAGCCGAATTCTGTGCCAATTTTGCCCACCATAGGTGGTTGCAAAATTGAGCATCTCCCGTAGGGAGATCAAACTCTTGCAACAACTTATGGTGAACAAAATCAGCGATAGTTATTTATCTGGGCCAGGATTTACACCCTGGCTCGAGCGGCACTTCCCGTACCAGACGGTACAGGACACGGCCTTGCACTGAGGTAAGGATTTTGCCAATCGG
>Ga0208375_1001336_pt1 | contig 28243 bp, 28 predicted proteins | sample RifOxyD1_FD_184038 | JGI IMG/M metagenome (GOLD analysis project Ga0208375, IMG submission 184038) | Soil microbial communities from Rifle, Colorado - Rifle Oxygen_injection D1 (SPAdes) | ecosystem: Environmental > Terrestrial > Deep subsurface > Rock core/Sediment | place: Rifle, Colorado...
GTGGCTTGCGAAACATCGACCGTGTATTTTTTTAGCAGCAGGCCAAAGCCGAGATCGGCCTTGTGCGCCTCGAACGTGGCCAGCGCCAGCGCGTCGTCGCGGTTTTTGCGCAGCTGTTCCAGCGCGACCACTGCATGAATGCCGGACTCGATGCGCTCGCGATTTTTTTCCTTGATTTCCTTGATGCCGGGCAGGGTCTCGGTGAGGGAACGCGTGCCGATCAGACCCAGCGCATAAGGAATCTGCAATTCGTAATCGTTGGTTTGCGTGGCCTGATTCGGCAACGCGAACAGCGTGAACGGCGCCGGGGCCGGTTCGGTTTCCCACATCGCTTCGATGGCCGCCATCTTGGCTTGCTGCGCTTCGCCAACGGTGTAACCGGACTCATCGCCCAGCACGATCACCGACAGCGCCGAAGCGAAGCCGAACCCCGCCGCGATGCGGAACGAACGGCGCGCGAAGTCGAGGTCGCGGCCCTTCAGCAGGTAATAACTCGAAATCCCCAGCACGAACAGCGATGCCGTGACATAACCCGCCGACACGGTGTGGACGAACTTGGCCTGCGCCACCGGATTGAACACGATGGCCCAGAAATCCGTCATTTCCATGCGCATGGTGATGAACGAAAACTCGGAGCCGATCGGGTTCTGCATCCAGCCGTTGGCAATCAAAATCCACAGTGCGGACAGGTTCGACCCCAGCGCCATCAGTACCGTCACCATGAAGTGCTTCCATTTGTTGAGCCGGTCCCAGCCAAAGAAGAACAGGCCGATGAAAGTCGATTCAAGGAAGAAGGCCATCATGCCTTCGATCGCCAGCGGCGCGCCGAAGATGTCGCCGACATAGTGCGAGTAATACGCCCAGTTGGTGCCGAACTGGAACTCCATGGTGATGCCGGTGGTGACCCCGAGCGCGAAATTGATGCCGAACAGCTTGCCCCAGAAGCGCACCATGTCCTTGTAGACGGGACGGTCGGTGATGACGTAAGTCAGCTCCATCACCACCAGAATCACCGCCAGGCCGATCGTCAGCGGCACGAACAGAAAGTGATACAGCGCGGTGACGGCGAATTGCAGCCGGGACAGGTCTACGAGTTCTTCGGTCAGCATGGGCATTCCTTGGGGTCAGTGCGAGGGCGTTGTTGTGAATTGACAAGATGATCCGCCACGCTGTCGGCATCGGGGTCAACCGCGTGGCCATCGAAGAAGGCATAGAAGATCGCCACGATCACCAGCAGCTTGATGGCGATGGCCAGCGCGATCTCGCGACCGAGCGGTTGTTGCAGGAATTTGGGCAGGTTTTTTTTCATACAGGTCGTCTCTATTAGCGCAAGGCGCGTGCCAGCTTGGAAAACTGCGGCAGTCAAATTTATTATCGGAATATCAATAGCATAGGCGGTTTGAATACATGCGCCAGCAGAGGCTGCTGACATATATGGCGACAAGCGCTAGAGTGGCATGACATAAATGGCAGTCAGGCGATCTCAAGATGTCCCCTACCAACGAACTCATCAGCTTTCTCGAAACGCATCCCGATGCCCAGATCGTGATGGATGCCCATTACCGCATTCTGGCCGCCAATGCAGCCTATCGCCGCATCTATGCGGGGGGCCGCGACGTGGTTGGCCAGACCTGTTACGCGGTGTCGCACGGCTACAAGCGCCCCTGTGACGAATGTGGCGAGTCCTGCCCGCTGGCGGCCAGTCGTGCCAATGGCGAACCGAACCGGGTGCTGCATCTGCACCATACGCCGCGTGGCGAAGAGCATGTGGATGTGGAGTTGACGCCCATTGTCGGCGCGTCGGGCAAGATCGAATATTTCGTCGAGCGCATGATGACCGTGCGCGAGGCCAGCAGTCTGCCGGCGGAAAAAGGCCTGGTCGGCAAGTCGCCTGCGTTCAACCGCATGCTCGAACTGGTGCGCCGGGTGGCACCGTCCAATACGGCCGCCTTGCTGTTGGGGGAATCCGGTACCGGCAAGGAGCTGGTCGCCCAGGCGATTCATCAACAGAGCGGGCGCGAGCACGCCCCGTTTGTGGTGGTGGAGTGTTCGGGCCTCACCGAAACCCTGTTCGAGAGCGAACTGTTCGGCTACGAAAAAGGCGCCTTCACCGGCGCCAACCAGCGCAAGATCGGGCTGGTCGAATCCGCCTCGGGCGGCACCTTGTTTCTGGATGAAGTCGGCGACATTCCGTTGAGCCTGCAGGTCAAGCTGCTGCGCCTGCTGGAAACCGGAACGTTTCGTCGGGTCGGCGGAGTGGAGACGTTGCGCGCCGATTTTCGGCTGATTGCCGCTACCCACCGTGACCTCAAAGGCATGGTCGAGCGCGGCAGTTTTCGCCGGGACCTGTATTACCGCCTGAGCGTGTTCCCGATATTTTTGCCGGCGTTGCGCGAGCGCCGAGAGGATATTGCCCTGCTGGCCGACACCCTGCTCTCCCGGCTGGCGCCGGGGCGCGCCTACAGCCTGAGTCCGCAGGCCCTGGCGCGGCTGCAGGCCTACGATTTTCCGGGCAACATCCGCGAACTGCGCAACATCATCGAGCGCGCCATCCTGATGGCCGACGGCGACACCCTGCTACCCGAGCATCTGCCGCCGGATCTGGCAGGGGAGGCGGTGGCGGGGATTCCGGACATGGACATCGTGCCGCTGGAAATGGCCGAGCTGCGCTATTTGCAATGGGCGCTTGCGCAGCACAACGGCGACCGCAAGTCGCTCGCCGCACAACTCGGCATCAGCGAACGCACCCTGTATCGCAAACTGGCGGCTTGAGCTGCAGTTTCCCGGTCAAACCGGGTCGGGCAGCGCGATTTTCTGGTCGGTGCTGAACTGGTAGTCGTGAAACACCTGTTCCGCGGTGAGCAGCTGGTAGCTGTCATCCGGCAGGCGGCGAGTGGTGTCCTTGAGGCGATAGGTGGTCTGGCCGCAGGTCCAGATATCAAAGTTGCGCATGTGGGTACACAGGCAAGTCTTGTCTTTGACCGAGATTTTTTTCACGCCCGGATGCAGCGCCACTTCGCGGTTCCAGGCGTCGATGTAGGCGCAGTTGCCCTTGGCGTCGAGCAGATAGCCGTAGGCTTCGCAGTTGGGGCGAATGCCATCGCCGATGCCGGGGCTGCCCTTGAGCATGCGCATCGGATAGCCGGTCGGCGAGATCGTGTTGACCTCGATGTCGTCTTCGCTGGCCTTGAAGTATTCCTGCTTGATCTTGTCCGGCAGGCCGCACTCCCGGGTGACGGTGAAGCGCGTCGCTACTTGCACCGCCGCCGCGCCCTGTTCGAGGAAAGCCGCCGCATCGCTGCCGGTGAAAATGCCGCCTGCGGCGATCACCGGAATGTCAAGGTGTTCGGCCTTGAGGAAGGCCAGCACTTCGCCAACCAGCGTACGCAGATCGTATTTCCACCAGTCTTCGATGCCGAAACCCAGGTGACCGCCGGCAAGCGGCCCCTCCACCACGATGTAGTCCGGCAGGCGTTGCAGCCGCGCGTTCTTGCGCAGAAACATCGCCAGCGCGCGTGATGACGACACGATGATGCCGAGCTTGGCATCGCGAAAGCGCGGATGGTCCTCCATCAGCGCGAACGAGCCGAGATGCAGGCCGGCGGAAAGCGTGATGCCGTCGATGCCGGCGTCGAGCGCCGCCGACAGCCGCATGCGCAGGGTTTCGCGCGGCGCGTTCATGGTGAGCTTTTCCATGCAGTTGATGAAGATCAACCCGTCGCCGCGCTTGGCTTCCATGGTGCGGCCCACATGGCTGCGCGTGGCCTCTTCAAGTACCGGGAGGTTGAAGTGCACGTCGGATTTGTCGCTGCTGGCGACGTTGGCCTTGTATTGCTTGAGCTTGGCGCTGACGAATTTTGTATCGAAGCGGGTATCGGACACGGTCTGCACCATGGCGTCCGAGATATGACCGATGCCGCCGAGACGCGCCACTTCCAGCGCCAGTTCTGCGCTCGATATGTCCACGCCCATGCCGCCGATGATGATCGGAACCAGCTCCTGTTTGCTGCCTTTATTGGGAAAGCGCAGGCGGAAATCATCCACACGTTTCATTTTGATCCTTTGTTTTTGTTGGCAGGCCGATCCGGTAGTCAGGCTTGGCGCTCCACTTGAAGGGGCAAATTGTATCCATATCCACCCGGATCACAGCGGAATAATTCCGGGTCTTGCCATCGTGTCACGTTGCGCGCAGCTCACTTCAGCGCATCAGCCGAAGCGACCGCCATGCTGCGCAAACCGCCGCGTGGCAGACAACAGATTCCACCCCAGCAGCAGCGCCGACAGGGCCAGTACGCTCCCTGCTACCCAAGCCAGATGTGGCCACGCGGTGGCGACGATTAGCAGCGCCATGGCGCCAAGGTGGAGGCGGAACTGCACGCGTGTCCAGCGTCCCGCGATCATGTCTTTCATGGTGGGGATGCTGCCCGCGCGTGCCTGCAGCTGCGCCTGCAGATGAAACCAGGCGAGGAAGGGGACGATCTTGTAGAGCATGCCATTCACCACGCTCACCGCGAAGCCGCCGATGAACAGCATACCCAGCAACAGGGGATAGGCGTCGCTGTCTGCCCATGCCGGGCTGAATTGGGCCGCGAGCCAGACGGCTACGCTGACGATCAGGCTGGCCATGGCGAAGCGCCAGAAATCCAGGGTAACGTCCGGCAGTTTTCTGCGGCGGCGCGACTGTAGCCGCAGGGTATGCAGGGCGAAGGTCAGGATTACCGCCGCAAACCCGCTCCCGGCGAGCAGGGTGGCAGCAGCAGCCACTGGCTCGGGCAACAGCGGCGCCGCTGCGTGCAGGCACAACAGCGCGAACGCAGCGCCGCCCAGCCAGCGACTCAGCCGGGGTGGGTAGGGCGGGGTGATCTGGAACATGGGCACCACCTGGTAGGCGACGCCGATTACCAGCAGCAGCACCCAGCCGAGCAGGCCGAAGCCGGCATGCGCGGCCCTCACCGCATCGGCGGCGGGCGGCGCCCACCAGCCGGTGCGCAGCAGGGCAAGCGCCACACCGAGCAGGACCGTGATACCCAGACTGATGAGCGCGAGGCGCATGCCATTGACGGTGGCGCTGGCCACGGCACGGGTGAGGCTGATTGCAGCGGCCGCGAGAAACACCGCCACCCCGCTGCCCAGCAGGACGATGCCGGCACCGAATGCAGTCGACCTGGCCGTCAGAAAGCCGCTGATCAGGGCAATGCTGCCCAGCGTGAGCGCAACGTGACTGAGCCAGGCAACCAGGCGTGGGGCGGGCAGCGGTGCGCCCGCCACCACCGGCAGCATCTGCAGCAGCGCGCCCAGCATGGTCATGGCGAGAAAGCCCAGCGTGAGCGCATGGGTGAGGGCGAGCGCCTGCGGCGTCCAGCGCGCGGCCAGCACCTCGGGCGAGAACATAATCAATCCGGCAGCGGTGAGCAGAAACAACGGCGCGGTCAGAAAAAATCGCAGCGGCAGCGAGAATGGTGGCGCTTGCTCAAACGAGAGGCCTGCTTGCGGATTCATTGCGTTGGCGTGGCTTTGGGTGAAGCGTCGGCCTTGCGGATCAGAATAACGTAGCTGCCATCAGCTTGCATTTGCGTTTCGTGGCCATAGCCGCGTGCGACAAGGATGGGATAGAGCGGAAACGGCTCGCGTGGCAGCAGCAGCCGGATCGACTGCCCGGGGCGCAGCAACGGCAGCGCCTGCATGACTTTTTCCAGCGGCTCTGGCGGTTCCAGATCGCGCGCGTCGATGTGGATTTCGTTGGATATCACGATCGCTACGATGCCAAGGTATCCATGGGCACAGCCTCCATGGAACGGATCAGGCTGTCGCACTCGCTGCCCAGCACCCGGTCGGACATGGGGTAGAGCATGTTTTCCTCTTTCAGGTTGTGCTGCTGCATCAGCATGTTGAGCGTTTCCGACAGGCCGAGATAGTCGTCTTGATTTGTTACGGTCACGGCGTGCGCCATCGCCTGCAGCAGTTCACGCATCTGTTCGTGCTCCATTCGCATGACCTGGGTCGGTCCCATGATGTTGCCAGTGCGGGTTTCGAACGCAGGAAACAGCACAGTTTCCTCCATCGCCAGATGATGGGCCATGGCAGTATGAAAGCGATTGAACAGCGTGCGTGCGCTGTCCCAGTTCTTTTGCGCCACGGCGTCTTCGGCGGAGGCGAACAAATCGTCGCACGCGTGGTGATCGCTGCCCAGAAATTCCACAATCGTGCGCATTGTTTTCTCCTTTGTTTACTTGAGCCAGAGTGTATCAGGACAAGCCAACCTTAAAATCATCTTGATATTTTATCTACATGTTGTATGGTTGGTTGGCGACAAACACAAAATGTAGATAACAGAGGGGATGGAGATGACTGACGTGGGGATGGGTACGGTAGTGTCGATGGCGCCGCGCGAGGTGATCAAGCGCGACGGCCAGCGGGCTGATTTCGATACGGGGAAAATTCGCTCGGCGTTGTTGCGCGCGGGGCAGGCCACAGCTGAATTTGACGAGGCCGAGGCGGATTTGCTGGCCGCCCAGGTGGCGAAGGTGCTGATCCACAGCTTTCGCAATGCGCCTCCCGACATCGAGCGCATCCAGGACGTGGTCGAGCAGAGCCTGATTGCTGCCAACCACCTCGCCACCGCGCGTGCCTACATCGTCTATCGCGAAACGCACAAGAAGCTGCGCCAGGACCGCAAGACCGTGGTCGACGTGGAATCGTCGATCAACGAATACCTGTCGCGCCAGGACTGGCGGGTCAACGCCAACGCCAACCAGGGCTACAGTCTGGGCGGGCTGATTCTCAACGTGTCGGGCAAGGTGGTGGCCAACTACTGGCTCAACCACGTCTATTCGCCCGAACTTGGCGAAGCCCATCGCGAGGGTTCGCTACACGTTCACGACCTCGACATGCTGGCGGGCTACTGCGCGGGCTGGTCGCTGCGCACGCTGCTGCACGAAGGTCTGAACGGCGTGCCGGGCAAGGTCGAGGCGGGGCCGCCCAAGCACATGTCGAGTGCGGTCGGCCAGATCGTCAACTTCCTCGGCACCTTGCAGAACGAATGGGCGGGTGCGCAGGCCTTCTCGTCGTTCGACACCTACATGGCGCCGTTCATCCGCAACGACGCGATGGACTACGAGTCGGTCAAGCAGTGCATCCAGGAACTGATCTACAACCTCAACGTGCCCTCGCGCTGGGGCACGCAGACGCCGTTCACCAACCTCACCTTCGACTGGACCTGCCCGGAGGACCTGCGCGAACAGGTGCCGGTGATCGGCGGCAAGGAAATGCCCTTCACCTACGGCGATCTGCAGGTCGAGATGGACATGATCAACCGCGCCTACATCGAGGTGATGACCACGGGCGATGCCAAGGGCCGCGTGTTCACCTTCCCCATCCCCACCTACAACATGACGCCGGATTTCCCCTGGGAATCGGAAAACGCCACGCTGCTGTTCGAGATGACCGCCAAGTACGGCCTGCCGTACTTCCAGAACTTCATCAATTCGGAGATGAAGCCGAACCATATCCGCTCGATGTGCTGCCGCCTGCAACTCGACCTGCGCGAATTACTCAAACGCGGCAACGGCCTGTTCGGCTCGGCCGAGCAGACCGGCTCGGTGGGCGTAGTGACGGTCAACTGCGCGCGCCTCGGCTATGAGTACAAGGGCGACGAAGCGGGCCTGCTGCGCCGCCTCGACGCGCTGCTCGACATGGCGAAGAACGGCCTCGAGATCAAGCGCAAGGAAATCCAGCGCCTGATGGACAACGGCCTCTTCCCCTACACCAAGCGCTATCTCGGTACCCTGCGCAACCACTTCTCGACCCTTGGCGTCAACGGCGTCAACGAGATGATCCGCAACTTTACGGCTGACGAACACGACCTCACCAGCGAGTGGGGTCACGCTTTCGCGGTGCGCCTGCTCGACCATATCCGCGCCCGCATCACCGGATTCCAGGAAGAAACCGGCCACATGTACAACCTCGAAGCGACACCGGCCGAAGGCACCACCTACCGCTTTGCCAAGGAAGACGCCAAGCGCTACCCGGACATCCTGCAGGCGGGCACTGCGGATGCGCCGTACTACACCAACTCGTCGCAACTGCCGGTGGGCTTTACCGACGATGCCTTCGAGGCGCTGGAGCGGCAGGACGACCTGCAGCGCAAGTACACCGGCGGCACCGTGCTGCACCTCTACATGTCGGAAAACATCTCGTCGGCGGAGGCCTGCAAGAACCTGGTGCGCCGCGCGCTGACGCGTTTCCGCCTGCCTTACATCACGATTACGCCGACTTTTTCGATTTGCCCGAAACACGGTTACCTCGCCGGCGAGCACGAGTTTTGCCCCACCTGTGATGAAGAAGCCCTGTCCCGCAAACGCGCTGTTGCAGCCTAACCCAAGGAGATTGAAATGAACGATATGACTGTTATGACCCAAGCCGCCCCCACCGTTTTGAAGGACGAGGAGCGCACCCGCTGCGAAGTGTGGACCCGCGTGATGGGCTACCACCGCCCGGTAACCAGCTTCAACAAAGGCAAAAAGAGCGAACACCGCGAGCGGCAGTTCTTTGTCGAAAGCCGTTGTTCGGCTTGATCCGCCCGTCATTCCGGGCTGCGACCCGGTATCCGGTCATACGACTGGATGTCGGCCGTTGCCGGCATGACGACAACCGGGTGCGACTCGTGTCGGCTGAAAGACCATGCTGCGAATCGGCGGCCTGACCCCGCTATCCACCACCGACTGGCCCGGCATGCTGGCCGCGGTGGTGTTTTGCCAGGGCTGCCCGTGGCGCTGCGGCTATTGCCACAACCCCGGCCTGATTCCCCCGCGCAACGAACACGAAATTCCCTGGGAAGACGTGCGGGCGTTTTTGCGCCGTCGCCAGGGCTTGCTCGACGGCGTGGTGTTTTCCGGCGGTGAACCCACGCTGCAGGCAGGTTTGGTCGATGCCATGCGCGAGGTGCGTGCGCTCGGCTTCAAGATCGGCCTGCACACCGGCGGCGCCTATCCGCAGCATCTGGCGGCAGTGTTGCCGCTGGTCGACTGGGTGGGCCTCGACGTGAAAGCCGGGTTTGCTGATTACGCCTGCATCACTGGTGTGCCCGGCAGCGGCGAGCGCGCGCTGGCCGGTTTGCAGCAGGTTCTCGAATCCGGCGTGGCGTATGAAGTCCGCACCACCGTGCATCCCACGCTGCTGAACGATGAGGCCGTAACCGACCTTGCCCGCGATCTGGCCGCGCGCGGCGTGAAGCATTATGTGATTCAGGCTTTTCGCAGTCAGGGATGCCAGGACGATTTTCTGAACCAGCATGCGACCCGCACGCAACCCTTGCAGGCAGTCGGCGCGGCAGTCGCGGATCTGTTCGAAGACTTTACGGTGCGCGCTGCGTAGCTCACGCCCGTTCACCAAACCATCGAGTGGGCTGGGAGATCGCCTCCGATCGAAAGGTGTGGCTTGGGAAGCAGGGCGGCAAGACAGGCGATCCGGAAGAGGAGGGGACAAGCCCAATCCGCTGCCGGGTTTCCTCTCTCAGGCCAGCGCGACCGGAATTTCCGCCCAGTGCGTGGTGTAGCGGGGCGAGCGGTTGCCCTGCTGCATGCGCCAGCTGCGATCAATGCCAGCGCCGGCAAGAAAGAGGGTGTCCTGACCCATTTTCCGGTTCAGCTGATCCATCACCGCCATCAGATTGGCCCGCCGGGTGGTGTCGGCAGCATCGAATAGCTGGCCCTGGCGCAGCGTGGCGGACTGGAGATCGCTCAGCAGGATGCCCGCTTTCTGGTACTGGAAGCCCGGGCGGTACAGCTGTCGTAGCAAAAACCCGGCGGCCTTGACCAGGCGCACGGTGTCGTCGGTGGGCTCGGGCAGGCGCATCTGCAAGGCGCCGGAGTATTGGTGCGCATCCGGCTTGAACGGGCTGGTGCGGATGAAAACCTGAATCTCGCCAGCCAGCTGGCCTTCTGCGCGCAGCTTTTCTGCGGCGCGCGCGGTGTAGGCGGTCACCGCTTCCTGCAATTCGGCCAGTTTGGCCACAGGCAGGCCGAAGGAGCGGCTGGTCATGATCTGCTGCTTGGGCGAGGCAACGTCCTCCATATTCAGGCAGGACACACCGCGCAGCTCCTCGACCGTGCGCGCCAGGACAACCGAGAACCGCCCGCCCAGCCAGGCTGGGTCAGCCGCCTGCAGATCGGCCGCGCTGTGGATGCCCAGTTCCCCGAGCTTTTCCGTCAGGCGGCGGCCGATCCCCCAGACTTCGCCAACCGGCATCGCCTGCAATAAGGCCAGTCGCTGGACGGCCGGTAAAGCCGTGTAATCACAGGCACCGGCAAACCCGGGTTGCGTCTTTGCCCAGTGGTTGGCCAGCTTGGCCAGCGTTTTGCTGGGCGCAAAGCCGACGCAGACTGGCAATCCTGTCCATTTAATGACCTTTTCCCTAATGTTGATGCCACGCTCCTGCCAGTTGACGTCATGTTGACTGGAAAAGGCCAGAAAGGACTCGTCGATTGAATAGACCTCCTGTGCTGCGGGGGAAAAGCCCGCCAGGACCGCCATCACCCGGCGGCTCATGTCGGCATACAGCGCGTAATTGGACGACAGGGCAATCAGCCCATGCGGCTTGACCAGATGCTGGCACTGGAACCAGGGCTGAGCCATCTTGATGCCAAGCGCCTTGGCTTCCTGCGAGCGCGCCACCACGCAGCCATCGTTATTGGACAACACCACCAGTGGCTTGCCAGCCAGCCGGGGATTGAAAGCACGCTCGCAGCTGACGTAAAAATTGTTGCAGTCCACCAGGGCAAAGACACGTTTACGCATTGCTGGAACCCCTCAGTTGTGTGGGTGAACGGAATGAATGACGTTGATCACCACCCCCCAAAGGGTCAGTTCCTGTGCGTCTTTCAGCACGATTTTCTCGAAATGGGGGTTGGCCGGAGCCAGACAGAAGCCAGATGGCGTTGCCTCCAGCAGCTTGACCGTGAACTCGTTGTCTACCGCAGCCACCACGATCATGCCGGGCGTGGCTTCGATGGCGCGGTCCACCATCAGGAGGTCGCCGTCCTGGATACCGGCTCCGGTCATCGAGTCGCCCTTGGCGCGCAGGTAATATGTCGCCGCGGGGTGACGCACCAGAAGACTGTTGAGATCCAGGCGGTCTTCCTGATGATCCTCGGCTGGCGACGGGAAGCCGGCCCGCACAGGCGTGGAAAAGAAAGGCAGCGCCATCGGCTGTCCATGATCGTCCAGCGCCCAGGCACCGGGCGGTAATCCTTGGCCAGGCTTGATCGTTGCGAGTTGCGTGACCAGTGGTACCAAACGCTCGGGTAAACGAACGACCCGAGTGGGTTCTCTGGCTGGTCGTCCGGCACCCAGCCGTCGACCGCCGCGTGAAGGGGAAGATGTATCAGACATTTGATTATTGTAACAACAATCAAATGCGTGGTTTAGTTGATTTAACATAATATACATTATGCGAAGTACGCTCAGGAGGTCGGCAAGAATTGCTCACGCCGAATCGCCCCGTTTTTGCTTCCGCATCCGTTCCAGAAAACCGCCCCGGTTTGGGGTGGTAAATCAGGTCGATCTACTGTCCGGTTTTGCCAGCCCGCGCAACGGGTAGAGTAAAGGTATCACTCTAATTTCCGCTCATATTTGAGCAAATTGCACGCTCAAACCGAAACCCGGCATCCCCGCACTTCCTAAGTTTGTGGAACGCCAGTTACAGTCCTACCAAGGTGGCAGCTGGATCTTGTCGCCTCACCGCCTCAAGTATCTGCTTGTCTTGAACCGCGTCTGGGTTATACAGGACGGTCAGGGCATGCGGACTCTTGTGTTTGTCGAAGTTCGCGGCAATCACGCCTGCACAGGTCATTACTTCCTGCTCAACTTTGCCACGGGCTTCTTGCGACAATTCGGGGTGCACGTGAATCAGAACGTCAACGGTATCCATAACAAATCCTCTCAATAATCGCTGGTTTGTATTAATTAAGGCGCCTCCCCCCCGCCTTCCCAAGTGGGCGCGTTTCCCTGCGTGTCTGGCGCGGCCAAGGAAGAAATCAACTTGACTATCAATATAGGCGACGACACGGCCGGGAGACAGTGGGCATGCATGATCTGTGCTGTCGCTTTTGGCCATTGGTCAGTTACGGCTGCCAGTATTCCTGAATTCTTTGCGTGGCCGCACTTTCACGAATATTGCGGGAATACATTTTCAGTTCTGTGGGAAAAATGGTCTTGATATATGAAAACCTACAGCACGCCATCAAGTATTGCCCCGCACGACGTTCGTGCAACAATTCAATGAAAAGCATTGTGCCTATGGCTGAGTTGGATGTTAACGACGCGGTACACGGTCGCTAAAGGGGGCAGCGTTGCGCAAATGGGCTGGATGGCACTCATCACATGGTCGGCATAACGCCCAGCAACGCAAATGCCCCGCGCACGTGGGGTGCAGCCAGCAAACGATCTCGTGAGCCTGTGTTTCTAGTCACCGTGATGATTTCATTGAGGTGAGTTACTGCAACCTTTTGATTCATGAGATAAGCAAAGAATGGCTAAGGATTACAACGCAGATTCGATCAAGGTTCTCAAGGGACTTGAGCCCGTCAGGGCTCGCCCCGGCATGTACACACGGACCGACAGTCCACTTCATGTCATCCAGGAGGTTATCGATAACTCGGCAGACGAAGCTTTAGCGGGGCATGCCACCCAGATCGGTGTGCGCTTGTGTGTGGATGGCTCGGTCAGGGTCAGCGATGATGGACGAGGCATCCCTGTAGACTTCCATCCTCAAGAAAAAGAGCCCACGGTCGTGGTGGTGCTGACCCGTCTGCACGCCGGGGGCAAGTTCGACAAAACGTCCGGCGAAGGGGCTTACGCGTTCTCCGGTGGTCTGCACGGGGTGGGCGTCTCGGTGACCAATGCCCTCTCCACCCGTCTGGCCGTGACGGTGAAACGAGACGGCCAGATCTACGAAGTTGTGTTTGCGGATGGAGGAAGGGTCACGAAGAAGCTCGCTGTCATCGGCAAGTGCGCCAAGAAAGAGTCGGGCACAACGATTCATGTCTGGCCCGACCCGGTCTTCTTCGACTCGCCCAAAATCCCCGAGCGTGAACTCGCTCGTCTGCTGCGCGCCAAGGCCGTACTGCTGCCCGGCGTCACCTTCCGGCTGGAGATCGAACATGGCGACGCTATGGAAGAGCACATCTATTGCTACCAAGGCGGGCTGGTCGACTACCTGTCCGAACAGGTTCCCCCTGACGAAGCCTTGGTTCCTGTATTCGCTGGCGAGGCCTACGCGGACGGATCCGATGGGTTTGCCAAAGGCGAAGGCGCGGCTTGGGCGGTGACCTGGGCGGAATCCGGCAGTTTCTCTGAATCCTACGTCAACCTCATTCCGACCCTGCAGGGCGGCACCCATGAGGCCGGTCTGCGCGCCGGCGTCTTCGATGCGGTGAAGTCATTTGCAGAACATCACGCGCTGCTTCCGCGCGGTGTGCAGTTGCGTCAGGAAGATGTCACGGGGCGCATGTCCTTCGTTCTCTCCACCCGACTGCTTGACCCCCAGTTCCAGGGGCAGGTGAAGGAAAAGCTCAACTCACGCGAGGCGGTGAAGCTCGTTTCGACGATGAGTCGCGATCCCTTCGAAGTCTGGCTCAATGGCCACGTGGAGTATGGCAAGGCCATCGCCGAGATGGCAGCCAAGGCAGCAGCGAACCGTCTCAAATCCGCCCAGAAAACCGAGAAGCGGAAAACCTCCGGGGTCGCCGTGCTGCCCGGCAAGCTTTCGGACGCCGCAACGGACGACCCGGTTATTCGTGAAATATTCCTCGTCGAGGGGGATTCCGCCGGCGGCAGTGCGAAGCAGGCGCGGGACCGCGAAACCCAGGCCATCCTGCCTTTGCGGGGCAAGGTAATGAACTCATGGGAAACCGACCCCAACGCGCTCTACGCCAACAAGGAAATCCACGACATCGCGGTCGCGCTCGGGGTGGAGCGGCATCGCTTGGGCGACCATCCGGACCTCACCGGCCTGCGCTACCACAAGGTCGTGATCATGACCGATGCCGACGTTGACGGGGCGCACATTTCCACCCTGCTGCTGACCCTCTTCTTCCGTCACTTTCCGAAGCTGGTCGAACAGGGGCACATCTATGTGGCACAGCCGCCCCTCTACCGGGTGGACGCACCGGCCAAGGGCAAGAAACCCGCCCGACGCCAATACGCCCTCGATGACGGCGAGCTGACGGCCATCAAGGATCGTCTGGCTTTGGACGGAATCAAGCCTGAGGCTATTGAGGTCGGTCGCTTCAAGGGCTTGGGCGAGATGAATCCGTCCCAGCTTCGCGAAACCGCCATGGACCCGGCCACCCGGCGCGTCCTTCCCGTGCTCGCCACCCCCGACGAAATGCACGAGGCGCTGAAGCTGTTCGACATGCTGATGGGCAAGAGCGCCGCCGCCGATCGGCGCGACTGGATGGAAGCGAAGGGCAATCTGGTGGAGGCTGACGTATGACCAAGGCGGTTGAAACCCACACCCTGGACCTCTTCGGGAATCCGGACGAAACGTCTTCCCGGTCCACGCCACCTCCCCCGCCGTCTTCCGGTGACGGCGGTTTGAGTGGCGAAGACGGGCTTCCACTGGGCATTTATGCCGAACGCTGCTACCTCGCATACGCGATGAGCGTGGTGAAGGGCCGTGCGCTGCCCTACGTCGAGGACGGCATGAAGCCCGTTCAGCGCCGCATCCTCTACTCCATGCGTGAGATGGGTCTGACGTCCAGTACCAAGCACGTCAAGTCTGCCCGTGTGGTGGGCGATGTGATCGGCAAGCTCCATCCTCACGGAGACCAGTCCGTCTATGACGCCATGGTCCGCATGGCCCAGGGCTTCACCCTGCGCTATCCGCTGATCGACGGCCAGGGCAACTTCGGGTCGCGCGATGGCGACGGCGCGGCAGCGATGCGCTACACGGAAAGCCGCCTCACGCCGGTCGCTGAACTGCTCCTGTCGGAGATCGACATGGGGACAGTGAACTTCGTGCCCAACTACGACGGCGCCTTCAAGGAACCCGCCCTGCTTCCGGCCCGGCTGCCCATGCTCCTGGCCAACGGGGCGTCCGGCATCGCCGTCGGCATGGCCACCGAGATTCCCTCCCACAACCTGCGCGAACTGGGTTCCGCGGCCATCGCCATCCTGAAAAAACCCGAGATCAGCCTCGACGGCATTCTTGCTCATGTGCCCGGCCCCGATTTCCCCGGCGGGGGGCGGATCATCACCTCTTCCGCAGATCTTCGCGCGGTATATGAGTCGGGTCGAGGCAGTGTGCGCGTTCGTGCGCAATGGACGGTGGAGCAGCTTGCACGAGGCCAATGGCGAATCGTTGTCACCGAACTGCCGCCTGGCGTTTCCACGGCCCAGGCGTTGACCCAGATCGAGGCGCTGGCCAACCCGCAACCCAAGACCGGCAAGAAGGAACTGTCGCCGGAACAGAAGAACCTCAAGCAGGCGATCCTAGCCCTGCTGGACAGCACACGCGACGAATCAGACGAGAAAAATCCGGTTCGCCTGGTCCTGGAACCCAACTCACGGAACCACGATCCCGAGACCTTCATGCGTTTCTTCCTGGCCCAGACCGGTCTGGAAACCAATGTGCCGGTCAACCTCACGGTGATCGGCCGGGATGGTCGTCCCGGCCAGAAGGGTCTGGTAGCGTTGATCGCCGAATGGGCCGGTTTCCGCGTCGACACGGTGCGCCGCCGCAGCCAGCATCGGCTCGAAGTCGTGAACCGGCGCGTCCACATCCTGGAAGGACGACTGACCATCCTCCTGAACATCGACGAGGTGATCCGGGTCATTCGCGAGTCGGACGATCCGAAGTCCGACCTGATGGCCGCTTTTGACCTCACCGAGGTGCAGGCCGATGACATCCTGGACATTCGCCTGCGTCAGCTAGCCCGGCTTGAATCCATCAAGATCGAGAAGGAATTGAAGGAATTGCTGGGCGAACGCGACGAACTCAACCGCATCCTGGGCGACGGCAAAGCCCTGACGTCTCTTGTCATCGACGAGATCCGCGCTGACATGAAGAAATACGGCGATGACCGCCGCACCCGCATCGAGGCGGCGCAGTCGGTTACCGCCTCAACGACGAGCGAAGAGTCCATGGTGGACGAACCGGTGACCGTCATCGTGTCACTGAATGGCTGGCTTCGCACCCGGCAAGGCCATGGTGTCGACCGGGCGTCCATCCAGTACAAGGCGGGCGATGGAGAAATGGCGGTCATCGAAACCCGGACGGTGAATCCGCTCATCCTCATGGACAGTAGCGGCCGCACGTATACGCTTCGCAGCTCCGACTTGCCCTCCGGTCGCGGCGATGGGGTTCCATTCACCAGTCTCGTTGATCTGGCCAAGGGTGCGAAGCTGATTCATGCCCTGTCGGCGCCTCCAGAATCCCGCTGGCTGGTATCCACCACGATGGGCTACGGATTCATTGCCAAGTGTGCCGACATGGTGTCCCGGCAACGGGCTGGCAAGGCGTTCATGACGGTCGAGGACGGCCAAACTCCCCTGCCTCCGGCCCCTGCAACGGGCGACTGGGTGGCTGTTGCGGCAAGCAACGGCAAGGCCCTGGTGTTTCCCATCGAAGAAGTAAAGGAAGGCACTGGCGGCAAGGGCGTGCAGCTGATCAAGCTCGACGCGGGTGAAAGGATGATGGCACTGACCGTATTCGACGGCCAGACCCTGATGGTGGAAGGCGCCGGAAAGGGCAAACGCAGCGGCAGGCTGAAACTTTCGGGCGAGAACCTGGCGCGCTACCGGACCCACCGAGCGAAGAAAGGCAGCCTCCTCGAAAAAGGGATGGTGGCAAGCAGGCTCTGGACAGATTGATCCTGCCTGTCCTGTCTCTCATTGGTGCCATTGAGCAGCGTCGACCGGTTGAATCCGCCCGCAGTTTGCCGACGTTTAGGGAGTACGCCGCCGAATGACCGCTTTCGTCACCAGCGAAGGACGGCAGGCGACCCTAAGCAGAAGCTGGCCGGTCTAGAAAGCGCCTGCGCGTTTTTTTTTGTGCAGATCGCCTCGAACAAAGGGGTGGGTTGCGCTCGCTTCATATCATCCTGCCTCCTTTACTAACAGGAGAATGGCAGCCGCTGTTGCATTAATTGCATATTCCGCTTTGGCTTCAGTTGCCAACTCTTGAGCTAGCTGCCTTGGCTCCATGGTCATCTGGTCCATTAACCGCCGACCGGCCTCGGAATTGAGCAGGGCCTCGGTTTCTTTTAGTGTATTTACACCGGCGACAACAGCCATACCGACTTGCTTGCTCAGTGCGCCAAATAGAAGCGAAAGCGTAAATAGAACAACCGACGCCTTAATGCCATCGAGTGAGGATATCTTTGCTACGGAATCCAGGTTGCTTACTACCACGGCCACGATTGCAGCGACGCCTCCAATAATCCAGGTCGCGGACCTCTCGAGTGCTTCGCCAACCTCGATGGTGCTGCGCCAGATGAACTTCTTGAACTCGTGCTCGGCGCGAATGACAGTATCTTCGTCCCTCATTTATTACCGCCGCCATCGGCCTGGCGATCAACCTGCTGGTGGCCTGGAATCCCTGCATGAAATCGTGCCGCAGCAGCAAGCTGAGCTGGCATTCGCTCGGTGCCGAGACCATCGAGCTTATCCACCAGAACGTGCACGTCGACGCCGTGCGTGACGACCTCAATCCCTTGGTGCTGGATGTCGATTTGCTGGAAGCGGTTCTCTCTAACCCTGAGCCATCGAAAATGCTTAAATAATGGGTCCGGTTAGACGAGGGAGGTTCAGGGTGACCTATTTAACCCCTGCTTTAATCCCGGAGATACAAGGGTATGTCTTCATCCTTCAACCACTGTATATTCACCTCGAGTTGTTCGCTGATCAGTTTACGTCCGAGGGTAAAATCCGCAGGGCGATTGATGGCTTCCAGTGCCTGCAATCGATCGCCCTGCACATGCAGCATGGTGAAACTGCCGCTAGCGGGATCACCGCGCAGTATGCTGGTGTGGTTCGGCTGCACGATGCCTGCGATCTGCAATCGGGTATCGAACTGGTCGGACCAGAACCAGGGCACTTCGCTGCGCAGCGGTGCTTTGTTCATGATGTGGGCGACGATCATGCGCGCCTGGGCGGTGGCATTCTGTACCGATTCCAGGCGCAACGATGTCTGCAACAGCGCGTGAGTCTGTCGCGCGCAATCGCCGGCTGCATAGATGTGTGGATCACTGCTGCGACACTGTGCGTCGACTAGGATGCCGTCGTCACATTGCAGGCCCGCGGCCTGCGCCAGTTCCATATTTGCTACGGCACCGACACCGATCACCACCACGTCGGCGGGCCAACACCGACCATCCCCGGCACACACAGCCGTCACCTGTTGCCCGCCCTGCAACTCGACCAGGTTAACATCGCACACGATGTTCACGCCGGCCGCCTCATGCATGGCGCGATAATGCTCCGACACCTGCGGCGACGCGCTGCGTTCCATCACTCTACCTGCGCGTTCCAGCACGGTCACATGCCGCCCCTGTGTTACACAGGATGCGGCCAGTTCCAGGCCCACGTAACCGGCGCCGATAATCACTAACCGACCCTGCTCAGGCAAAGCGCCTGCAATCGCCCGCGCATCGTCGATGTTGCGCAATGAAAATACACGATTTAATTCGGCACTCTTGATAGGCAGGACACGGGGCCTGGAACCAGTGCACAACACCAGCGAGCGATAATTCAATTGTTCGCCCTCGTCCAGTTGCACACTGCGCGCATGCGCCTGAATAGCATGCACCCGGCGGCCTTTTATCAATTGAATATGTTTCTGTGCGTAATAGGCCTCCGGTTTGATCAGCAACTCATCAACACCGACATCGCCATTCACGAAACCCTTGGACAAAGGCGGCCGTTGATATGGCGCATAGGGTTCTTCGCCGATCAGGGTGATCGGCCCGTCGTAACCGGCCTGGGCCAGACCGGTGGCAAGGGTTGCGCCGGCCTGGCCTGCGCCGACAATCACTACACCTGCGTCACACATATCAGACAACCGGTTTCTTGTAGGCAACCAGATCGATTTCCATCAGCGCATCCCGTCCCAGTTCCGCTACACCGAAGGTGGTTCGACCGGGCAGGTATTCATTTTTGAAATGACCGAGGATGATCTCGTTCATCGCTTTGAAGTCGCGTTTGAAATGAGTCATGTAAATGCGCAGGAACATCACATTATCAAAGGTATAACCGGCGTGCTCGAGAATCAGTTGCAGGTTCTCGAACACCAGTCGGGTCTGCGGCTGTATATCGTCCGGTAACGGCGCTGTCGGATCTTTCGGGTCGGTAGGCAACTGGCCGGTTACGTATAACCAGCCGTCCGCTTCTACCGCGTGATGATAGGGCGACGCCGGTGGCGCCGCGGCATCTACAAAATGATGTTTAATACCGTCCAAAATCAGCTCCCGTAAAATTTACAACACGTCGACACCTGAAAATGCGTGTTCGCCTTAGATGAATTGCGATTCGGGCATCTGCAATACCAGGCCGTCCAGTTCCGGCACCAGTCGAATCTGGCAGGCCAGCCGACTGTTGTCGGCCAGGTCGGAACGATCCGCCAGCAACGCGGCTTCCATGGGCGAAACTTCGCCCACCTGCAGTTGCCAGCCCGGGTCGACGAACACATGACAGGTGGCGCAATTGCAGTTGCCGCCGCAATCGCCTTCAATGCCGTCGATGCCCTCATTGATTGCAGCTTCCATTGCCGACATGCCTTCGTCCGCATCGACCGTATATGGCGTGCCGTCGAATGCCAGAAAAGTAATTTTCATGTATATCTCCTGTCTACTTACCAGTCATGTAGTTAACAGTTGTTTGCGTAATAAAATTGATCGATATCGCTTCAACCGCCCCGGGTATAGCCCATCACCCGAGCCAGTTCGGTTTCGGTGAACTCGTCGTAAGCCACTTCTTTTTCCAGGTGCGCTTCCAGGCGTTTACGAATCGCCGCCAGTGAACCTTCATCCAGACGTCGCGGGCGCGGCACGTCGATGTCGATGACTTCGCTGATGGTGCCCGGCGAACCGGAAAACAGCACCAGGCGATCCGCCAGATAAAGTGCTTCATCCAGATCGTGAGTCACCATGATCACGGTGGCGTCGGTGGCCTGCCAGGTCATCAGCAGATAGCTCTGCATGATGCGCCGGGTCTGGTGATCCAGTGCGGCGAAAGGTTCATCCATCAACAGCAAGACCGGTTGCAATGCAAATGAACGCACCAGTGCAACCCGTTGTTTCATGCCGCCGCTGAGTTCGTCCGGCACCTTGTCGGCGTAATCACCGAGACCTACGTTGGCCAGCAATTCCATTGCACGTCGACGTGCTTCCTTGCGCGGCATGCCGCGATTACGAAATGCAAACGCTACGTTGTCGCAGGCAGTCAACCAAGGAAACAGGTTGTAATACTGAAACAACAGCGCCACCTCCGGTGTCGGTCCTGCTACTTCACGACCGCCGACGAACACATAGCCGTCACTCGGTTCATCGAGCCCCGCGGCGAGTCCCAGCAAGGTACTCTTGCCGCAACCGCTGGGACCGATGATCACAGTGAAAGAACCGCCGGGTACCTTGAGCGACACATCCTGCGTTGCCTGTTTTTCGCCAAAACGCTTGCTGACGTTTTCGAACACCACTTCGGTGGGCAGGCGTTTTTTTCTGTTCATCTCATTCATTGGCGATACTCCCACCACAACAGGCGACGCTGGATCAGCAACAGCAATCGATCGATAACGAAACCCAGCACGCCGATGGTGATGATGCCTACCATCACCAGCTTCATGTTGTACATCTGCTGACCGAGGATGATCAGATAGCCTAGGCCGGAATTGATGCCAGCCATTTCACCGGCCAGCACCGCCATCCAGGCTGCGAAGAAACTCATGCGCGCCATGACCATTAAATTGGGTGCGGCGGCAGGGATGATTACCCGAGTCCACATCTGCCCGCCGCTCGTACCCAGACTGCGACCCACTTTCAGCATTTCTTCCGGCACGCCATCGAAGGCGGCGACGGCAGATACCGTCATTGATCCGAAGATGGCCATGAACACCACGAACACCGCCGCCGGCGAACCGATGCCGACCAGTGCAATGGCAAACGGAATCCACGCCACCGGCGAGACTGGTGCCAGGGTTTGCACAATGGGATAACACAAATGGCGCAGCGGTTTGTAACGCACGATCAATGCGCCTAGCATCATGGCGGCAAAAATACCCAGCAGATAACCTATGCCTACTCTGCTCAGGGTATCGACAATCGCGCCGAGAAACGTCGTGCGTTGCGAGCCGATACCTGCCGGCGCAGGCCCCTGTAATAAATAGGGAATGGTTTGACTGGGTGGCGGAAGAATGCGCGGGTTGAGCACTTCGGTATACGCGCCCAGTTCCCACACCGCCGCGATCAATACCCATGCAAACAACAACCAGGCCGCCTCGCGCCAGGCCACACCCATGCGGCCGCGCGGTTTTGCCGTTGCGCGTGGCGGCCGGGCCGGCGTGGTTTGCGTTATCGCTTCCGCATTGTGGCGCACATTCTGTGCCGCATCATCCAGTTGTAATTCACTGGGGGTCAGTGATTGTTCGAACAGTTTGTGTCCGGGTCCGCTGGCATTCATACGCAGTTCTCCAGTTGCGCCGGGCGCGTGGTGTTCAGTTGTTCACAGGCCTGGGTGAAACAGGCCAGCGGTGCGCTCACCACACCGATGCCGATCCAGCCGGTGATACCGTCGCGATGCGCGACGCCGGTATGGATGCGCACACCCTCGTCCGCAGCAGCGACACGTTGCGCATCGAGCCCCATTCCCAGCCCCTCGTCGCCGGCCAGCGCCGGGCGTAACAATGGGTGCGTGGATAAAAAATAACTGCGCTGCAATTCACCTGCGTTCACGGCGGCAGACCAAGGTGTGTTGAGCGTCTCGGCGATTTGCGGTGAACAATGCGCCGCCGTACCGCCCACACCGAAGGCTTCCATAATCGCGCTATCGCCCAGATCCGGTTGCGCATCTTCGATACAGAACGGCGGATAAAAACCGCCGTCTGGAATGCCAGATGCAGCGCAGAACCAGCGCTCACCGGTACCTGCCAGTTGAATGCCGCACACATTACCGTTACGCGCAATGGCTACCACCACGCTGGAATGCTGTACACCACGCGCACGATCCAGACTCAGCTTGGCGGAGGCCATGGCGTAGTTGAGAAAATGTTGCGAATTGTCCAGCAGCCAGCTGCGTATCGCTGCGTCCAGATTGGGCAGGGACTTAATGAATGCATACATACCGCCGATGTTGCGTTGATGCACGTCGTCACCCAGGCGCACGCCTTCCGCCACCAACGGCAACACCGGCAGACCCGAGGCCGGCAACTCGGCAGCGATGGCTGGCGCGACCCGGCGCTCGACAAACATCAGATGTTCCGCAACCTGTTCGTCGTAGACACCGAAACGCAATGCCCGGCGCCCGCCTTCTGCAAACGTGGCGTAGGTCACGCCATCGCCTTTGCGATTTTCCACTCGCATCAAAGGTTGCGAAGGTCGCACCACGCCCGCCATCGGCGACACCGTGCCCAGCGAATGATTGCAACGCAAACGGATCTCACGTTGTTCGATCAGCCTGCGCGCCTGGTGAATATTGTTCGCCCAGCCTTCGATGATCGCCGCGCCAGCCAGCGCATTGAGCACGGTGGGCGGCAGTGTTTCATCATCGGCAAACGGCGGACCGGCATGACCCAGTTCACCTTCGCTCAAACCCAGCGCCGAGTGCGCCGGTTCGATGCCGGTCAGCACCGGTTCGCAGGCGGCGATACGCTCCAGCGCACAACGATTGGCGTCGTTAGTCGATATGTTACGGCTCATAATGATCCTCAGGCCGACGCCACCCGTGGCACGTCGGCCTCGGTTTCGAATGGCGCCAGCACCGCATCCACACTCTCGCCCATGACGGCGGCCAGGAAGGGTGCACGTGGAATCACGTCGTCCCAGGGACTGGAGGTTCGACACCACACATCCAGCAGTTTGCGTGCTAGAACCGGATCGGCAATTGCCGCATCGATTACCTTACGCATGCCTTCATCAGTGGGCACTTCGCCGAGGTGTTTGCAGAAAGCATAAAGCTCGCGCGACACCGTCTCGCGCCACTTCGGATAGTCGTTGCGATAATTGTTTTGCACAATCATCGGCGCCACTGCTTCACTGGCATGCAGTGCGTCACCGATACCCTGCGCCCCGGCGGGATGTTTGAAATGCGAGGCGTCACCAACCAGTAGCCAGCCGGGTCCAGCCGAGTCGCGGTAATAACCGTCCAGCTTCGGCGTGCCCATGACGCGCGATACTTTCTCCGCGTTTTCCAGTCGAGACCACAACGCAGGCATGGATTTCAATCGCGCCATGTAAAACGCTTCCATATCTTTTATGTTGGCGCGCTCGCTCACCGGCCCGTTCATGGTGATCACGTGATAACCATTGTCGGCAGGAAAATGCGCATGGATCCACGGCGGTTCGAAAAAGAAATCCTGGGTGTTGCGCGTGTCCGCGCCTTTCCAGTAAGCGAAGTACAACATGGTGTCGGTGGGCATGATCTTGCGTTTTTTCGCACCCACCAGTTGCGCCACGGTGGAATTCACGCCATCGGCACCGGCTACCAGGCCGGCTTCGAACCGGATGAGCTGATCATCTTTTTTGGCGATGAAACCGCTCACCGGATCGTTTTCGGTACCTTTGCCCAGCAGTTCGGTGACGCTCCAGCCTTCATAAATATCTGCGCCTTCTGCGCGCGCTTTATCCACCATGATTTTATCCAGGGTGATGCGGCGCACACAGATTGCCCAGTCGCGACCGTCCACCGATGTGTGCGGTGCGACGAACATGCGGTTCTGGTGAATCCACGAGGTGTATAGCGGTGGCGGTCCGTTATCCAGGATCGCATCCAGAACCCCGAGACGCTCGAAGCGACTCAGGGTGTTGGGATACACCACGTGGGTGGACATGATGTCCGAAGGAAAAGTCGCACGATCCACCACAGCGACCCGTTGACCGAGTCGTTGCAGTTCAATCGCCAGCGATGCACCAGCGGCACGCGCACCGACGATCACCGTATCGTATCGTTTTACTTCACTCATAGTGACTCCCGGTACGGTCTGCCATTAAACATCAGCTGGCTGATAGCGGAGGTTGAGCACATCGTCGGCAATGTTGTTCTTGAAGTAACCGAGTTCGATCAGATACTTCACACCTTTACGAATACCGGAAACACCCGCCGCATTGAGCAAAGGATCCGGTGACTGACGCTTCAGTGCAATCGCAAGAATTTCGCGAGGCGCACCGTACAACGGTTGCAGATCATCGAGCGCGGCATCGAAATCGCTGTAGAAGGATTTTGCCGCTTCGCGCAGCACCGCCATGTATTGAGTGGCCATTGCACTGTTTTTTTTCAGGAAGCCATCGGTAGAGGTGATCACGCAATCCGGCGCCTCCGGTCCCCATACATCGTTGCTGTTGGCGAGATAAATACCGCCTGCTTCTTTCACCACCATTTCCGCATAAGGTTGCGCGAGCGTGCACACATCCACCGAACCGTTGATCAGTGCTTCACCCATGCCGACCATGCTGGGGAAGAAGGTCATTTCGTAATCTTTATAAGACACACCGTTCTGCGACATCACGCCATAGCCAACCAGTTCCAGCGTGTCGAGACGCAATGTACCGACGCGCAGTTTCTTACCGGCCTTGCCGATGAATTCTTTGACGTTTGTGACACTGCCCTTGCGCGCCACCAGTTCGATACCGGCGAGACCGGAACCGCCAATGATGCGCAGGTCCTTGCTGCCTTCTGCATACGCCGCCATGGTTGTCGTCCAGGGGTTGTGCATCATGTGCAGTTCACCAGCGATCAGTGCACGGATGTTATCCGCCGGCCCGTTGAACTGAATCAGGTCGACCTTGAGCCCGGCTTTGGCGAACATGCCGCGTTTTTTCGCCAGCAATAAATGGGACACACAGCCGGCGGGCAAATGACCCACCTTGAGCAACTTGCTCGAAGCCGCCGCTTCCGCACGGCTGGCGGCGGCCAGCATGGTGGCGGCCACCGGCGTCATTGCCAGGGCTGAACAACATGAACAGCCAGTACGTAGAAAATCCCGACGCCCGTGATCATGGCTATCGTCGGTTTTACTGAATACGACATCGTGAGATCGAAACCAGTTAAGCAAGTCGCGTTTCATGGGTGGAGGCTCCTAAATCAATACAAGTAATTAAACAGACCGCCCGCACTTGGCTGTCCATGTTGAACGATGGCGTAGACCAATCGGTCTACCTAACGAAAAGCAAGACCCGTACCAGAAAACACACCTAAGGATAGGCATTTGAATTACTGGGAAAAAGTCCAGGACACGGGGGAAACAGAAAATGGTAGGGAAAGCGACTGTGCACAACCAGGGCGCATTTGTGCGGATTTATGCACCATCATGTAATACGGTTTTCGGCTTTCTGTTCTTGCCCGGGATAAATCGCTAAACTTGCATCAGGCATTGACTGAACGGCAGGGAATCTGGTTTGAAAAACGCATGCTACGGACGCGCCTCTATAGACATGAACAGCAGCGCATCGGAACGCCTGTTGTCCGTGGCCAATGAACTGTTCTGTCGCGAAGGGATTCATGCCACCGGCATTAAAAGAGTGCTAGATGAATCCGGCGTCGCACGACGCACGCTCTATGAACACTTCGGCTCCAAGGAAAATCTGGTGCGCGCGGTACTGGAACGGGAGAGCACCCTGTGGCTCACCTGGTTTCGCGATTTTATATATACCTCCGCCGATTCACCCCGCGATCGACTGCTATGCATTTTCGATGCACTCAAGGTGTGGTTCGAAGATGAATCATTTTTCGGTTGCGCCTTCATCAACCTGGTGATGGAAAGTCACAAGCATGACGACTCGCTACGGGAACTCGCCCTGCAACACCGGGAAAACACCAATAGCTTCATCCGCGAACTGGCCGCCGACGCCAGCGATCCACGCCTGCTCGCGGAACAACTCGGCATACTTGCCGACGGCGCCATCGTCGGCGCGGTCACCCTGCTGTCTTCGGAACCGGCGACACAGGCGAAAATGGCCGCCCAGGTTCTGGTAGACGCGGCAATGACAAAGCGTTGATCGCAGTTTGTACTGTCGGATCGGCGCGGCGCACCCGCCGCACCCACAATCAGGCATTCAAGGCACACGTGGCGCTGAAGTTGTCGTCCTCCAGCAGGCTGCCGCGGGCACCGTTCAATTCTCGGTCGGCGCCGTCTCCCGATCCTTGGCCCGCTCCCGCCATCGCCGCAACCTCGTTCTGACGTCCCACCTGCGCCGCTTCCAGCGCGATGCGCACCGTATTAGCCAATTCGACAATCAGTCCAGCATGTTCGAGCGCGATATCCATCAGGGCATCTTCGTGGGAGCGCATCTGAGACGCCTGTTCGGTGCGGACCTCGTCCGCCACCAGCGAGGCTGGTCGACCCTGCGTCAGCCCTTCGAGTGTCTGCTTGAGGTTGAAGCGCAGAAACGGCACCGCGCCACTTTCACTCAACAGATCATCCAGACGGTCACCCGGCCTGAGTTGCCCGCCGTAGGCAAAACTCGTGGCATCAAAAATCAGTTGCTCGCCGCCGGCCTTGAGCCAGGCTCATGTGACCAATGTTGCCGTCGGCCGCCCACTTCAGCAGGTCGATGGCGGCCTTGCGCGGGACGAACAGTCGCAGGCGCTTGCGCGCGCGGTTCCAATCGATGAGAAACACCAGCCGCGAGCCGAGATGGCCGAGATAGTCGCGCAACTGGGCGTTGCTGCGCGCCTTGTAGCTGCCGATACAGAGGTGGTAAACACCGTCTTCCGTGCCCGAGTCCTTGCGCGAGCGCGTGTCCTGCCACCGAACCTCGTAGCCTTCGAACAGGCTCTGGAAAAACAGCAGGCGCGGCAGGGTGAAATTGAGCGATACCTCGCTGCTTGCAGCTGTCCGTCGACTTGATGCAATCAAGACAGGGCGACCTGCCAAAGGTTCTAAATAGACGCCGTGCATTCTTTCAATTCAACCACTCGCTGATGCGAGTGGTTGAAGATCGATGCGGGCAATTTTTAGCCAAGGGCCTTCATGGCTGTCGGAAATCTCGAACCCGCATGCCTTGACGAACTTGAGCATGTCGAGATTACTTCCCAGGACGCGGCCGTACATTTTTTGCAGGCCCTGGTTTTTTGCGCAACTGAGCAGGGCATTCATCAGTTGATGCCCGATGCCGTGGTGATTCCATTTGTCCGCCACCACGACGACGAACTCGCAGCTTGATCGGTCTGGCTGGATCACATATCGCGCGGACCCAACCACGGTCTCCCCAGCGTCCCCGGGTGTCACGACGATGAGGTGCAACCCCTGCTCCGGATCAAGCCGGCATACCCGCAGGGCATCGTCCAGCCCTGGATCATAGTCACCCTGTCCGAAACGGAAGTAGCGCGCTGTAACAGACAGGCCCTTGACGAAAGCAATCAATCTTTGGGTGTCCGATTCATTTAGCTGACGCAATATCAGCACGGCTTCGTCGTCGGCTTTCCAGACTTTCAGGGAGTCCATTAGGTCTTTACCCATCCATGCTTTTTGAATAGGTGGTTTGCCACCAGCTTATCGAATAATGATGACTCTTAGAGTCACGCGGCCGCTATCGTGCCTTACCGTTGAGAAACTCAGAAATCTGCCGTTTGGCGAGATTTCCCGCCTATGTCCGGCAAAGATCTCACAGTTTCGGAATGTGCAATGTCCTGCTGATCATTAACGAACCGGAAACCGCGAACATCAACACGAGCGGGTGGAGTTGCCAAGGACCGATGTGGGTCATCCCAAACCAGAGATGGTTGCCGATCGCACCGTTCAAAATGGCGATGGAGATGACGATGACGAGCAACAGTGAACTGGGGATCGGCGTACCCTCGAAATACTTTACCTTGTCGCTGCCTTGCGCCAGGGTCTCGGCGGTGATGTTGTAGCGGGCAAGTCGGCTTACACCACACGCAACGAAGTAGATCAGAATCGCGCGATCCCAGAGACCGTCCATGCCGGCTCCATAGGCGATGATTGCCGGCGCAACGCCAAAGGAGATCACATCGGCCAGAGAATCCAACTCTCGCCCTAGGGACGAAGTTTTCTGACGCCAGCGCGCGACGCGGCCATCGA
>Ga0208375_1001338_pt1 | contig 28202 bp, 43 predicted proteins | sample RifOxyD1_FD_184038 | JGI IMG/M metagenome (GOLD analysis project Ga0208375, IMG submission 184038) | Soil microbial communities from Rifle, Colorado - Rifle Oxygen_injection D1 (SPAdes) | ecosystem: Environmental > Terrestrial > Deep subsurface > Rock core/Sediment | place: Rifle, Colorado...
GTATTACATAAAACACAGCCAAGATAAACACTGGCAAGATTATGAAACTTATCAATTAAGATTAAATTAATTTTGAGTTAGCACGTGGACGCCCCTGACTTTAGTCTGTGGGTAGTTCACACTTAACTTTCTTTTGACGAGGAAATTGTGACAAGTCCAATTTCCGGGCATTTATTCTTGCGAGTTTATGAGCAAGCTATTCCTAATGAGATTATATTCAATTAAAAATCTTTCTTCCAAAACCTTTAAATGTTAACATTTCCATCGCATTTTATGTCGTTCCTAGATAAAATAAAAGAATTCTTCAAACCAAAAGAAGAAACAACAGAACCAGTTGAAACTCTAAAAATTGAAAATATCGATTCTTTTATAGAGAATAAGAGAAAAGAAACCGAGAATTCCTTAAACGAGAAAGCAGATTCATTATACAATGAAATGATGATAGTTATTAACCAATTAGAAGAAGACGCAAAAATTGTCGAGCGCGTTGATTTAAGCGAAAAAAAAGTCGACGAAAGAATAAAAAACATAAACGCGGCTGGACGAAAAGATTATTTAGAAGAGTTAAACAAACTTATTGAAAATCTCCGGGAAAAAAAAGAGGGCGAAAAACTCATTTCTCATATAACTTCTGAATTATCTAATTTTCATAAGCGCACACAAAAAAGCTATTATTATGCAACTCAAGTTATAGGCAAAGAAATGAAAACAATAAAAGACAGCGTAATCAGGATTGAAAAGTTAGAAACCGATTTTAAAGAGAGCAATAAAAATTTAATTGAAAACCAAAATAAAATCAAAAGATTAGAAGCAAAAAATAACGAGAGAAAATCTAAATTAGAAAATAAAGACGATTTAATCAAGCAAATAGAAAAAACAAAAAAAGATTTAGAAGAATCTAAAGAAGGACTAATAAAAATAGAGAATAAAATAAAGCAAATTAAAAATAGTTCAGATTATTTAGAAAAACAGAATTTAATTCAGGAAAAGGCTCAAAAAGAGAGCGCAATGAAAGCAATGGAGCAAAGTATTCAGTTATTAATTGACACGAGGATTCTTGAAAAATACGCATATATCGAGGACAATCCTGCAAAAAAGAAACTTGCTGAATCATACATTGAAAATTCCTCCCAAACTCTTTTATCTGACACCAATTTAGAAATATTGGAAATAGTTAATGTGATTCAAGAAAAAATTAAAAACAACGAGATTTCTTTTAAAGATCCAGATAAGGCAATTAATAAGATTAAAGTTGATAACCAAATTATAAAAGATTATCAAAACAATTATAAAAAAATAATTGAGGAAATTAAAGACGTAAGAGATAAAATAAATTTAATAAAAATTGATGTTTCTTATTTAGAAGATGAAAAGTCTAAAACCGAATTAGAAATTCAGGGACTTAAAACTCATTTGGATGCACTTAATAAAAAACAATCTAAGATTGAAACTGAAATTTCCGAGTTGGAAAAAGAAATTACTTCTTATACTCATTAAATGCCCAAATAACCATTACAATTAAAATCACTCCTGCAATCCATGAAACCCAACCTGGAATAACCCAATTTTCTACAAACACCTCCCAATTATTAATTGCCCTCCATAAATGAACAATTCCAATTATCAAAAAAATCAATCCAGATATTAAAACATAACCCTCTTTTTTCATAGGATAACAAAGAGAAACTAATTAATAAATGTTGCTAATGGATAACTTCAAATGCAATGTATTTTTCTCCATTTTCAATTTTAAGATAAGTTGAAATAATTGCCTTGGAATGTTCTGGTGATAAGGATATGGGTGCAATTAATTTATGATTTACTTGCTCAAAAATCTCTTCAAGATTTCCTGTAACAACCCTTCCAATTTTTCCACTAATAGTAATTGGTGTATAACCTCTTCTCAATTTAACTAGCCTACCTTCATAGACTTTATTTTCAGAAAAATTCCCTCGGCATTTTCTTATCTCAAATGTTTTCCTTCCACTCTCAAACGCATCAAATGGTTTGTAAGCCAAAACAACATGCAAGTAATCTGCCATGAAATTAATAATAAATAAACTTTAAATAAATATGGGCACGAAGGGAGTCTAACCCTTGTCTTCCGGGCTGGAGCCGGAGATAATAAACGTTATACGACGCACCCTTAAAACCAAAGACACAAAAGTCTTTATATAGTTTTTTCTCTTGGGTTTTTTATGGGAAATGATTTATTAGTTGCGCTTAAAAAAACATTAGGAAATTCTTCAACAATTCATAGACGCCTCTCTGATAGAACAAAAAAACCAGACATCGGAACAATCGAAATTGGAATACCTATTGCAAAAGCAAAAGAAATAGTGGATGGATTTTATTCAAATTTAGGATATGATTTATATCATTTTGGTAAATTAACTTACGCAATTAACGGCAAAGATGGTTTTATCATTGAAACAACTAGAAATGGAAACTCAACACTCGTCGATATTTCAAGAGACCAATTATTTAATTTTAGTTTATGATTACTTTAATTTCTAACTAAACATACCACCCGCAAGCTCGTGAATTAATTTATGATAGATAATAAAAAACAACGAGTCTATTTTCACTTCAACTTCAAAATTCACCTTCTTCTGAAATTTCTATTTCACTTTTCCATGAGCACAAGTATAACCATGATATCCAAGCAAAGCATAATTAGATGCTGCTGCTATATGCAAAAGGAAAGTTGGCCAATTAACTTTTAGCAAATCCTGATAGTTAAAATAAACAGTAAATGCTGCCACCAATAAAATAATAATCGGCGGAATTGTTGTGTATTCAAGTTTGAAATTCGCTAAAATTGCTATACCAAAAATTATTTCAGAAAGAATCAAAACCCATGCCCAAAACACCGGTGCCCAAGCAAATATAACAATTCCTTGCATCATTCCAACAACCGCATTTGGTCCTGCCACAAATAATTTAAACAAACCAGGAATCAACATCACAAGCCCAAGTAAAATCCTATTCAATAAACCAAAATTTTTCATATTATTTCTCTTTTAATTTTATTTCAAAAACTATATATTAAATTAGTTCAAATATTTATAAAGATTTTGTAGATTAAATATATGTATTATACTATCACTTCAATTTCAAAATCTCTCTAATTTCCTCTCCTGAAATCGCGCAGCCTTTAAACTTCACAGCGTATAACAACGCATTAAGAACAGTGTCGTGGTCTTTCAATTCAAAAAATCCTTTCTTAAACGCAACATAAACCAATTCCGCACTTCGTATAAATTTAAATCCATTGAAAAATTTGTAATTTTCTTGTTTAGCAGTAATATTCATATGTAATTTTTCCCCAAATAATCTTTTCAAATTCTCCGGTTTTTCTCCAAGCATCCTCGCTGTTCTCTCGTCTACAGCAATAACATTTTTAATTTTCTTTTCGTCAAGAATCCTGCTCAACGCCAAACACGATGCTTCACCGCTATGAATTATTCTTATCGCCCTTCCCCTTCCAAAAAAAGTATTATTCGCAACACTTAAAATTTCTTCAGTTTTTTTATTCAATTCAGATACGTTAACCCCCATAGCTTCTGGCAATTTAATGACCCCGTCGTCAAATAATCTTTTAACTCTCAAACCTTCCAACGCAAATTTCTTTATATTTATCGGCTTGTCAATGACTTCTAGTTTAACATCTTCTGTAATAAAAAATTCGCCGTCAAAAATGTTTTTTAATTCCTTAATTTTTCCCAGCATGCCGGCCATGGAAAATGTAATTAATGTTCCGGCGTCGAAGATGATTGCGCGTTTCATTTTTTACTCTCGGCTAACTCCATTGTTTTTTTATTAAATTGATTTAGTTCTTGTTTCAAATTTATGTTTAGTTCAGAAATTATTTTATTCAAAAGAGGTTCCATATATTTATGCAATTCTTCTGAATCTTTAAATTTCCATTTCCCTGCAAAGTTATTATGAAGCAATTCATGTGCCAAGCAAACTAACATCATTTTTTCATTTGAATAATATTTTAATGTTAAAGGATCTGAAAAACAATATGGAGCTTCTTTAACAATATATATTGGAATGAAATTATATTGCCATTCTTTTTTATGATTTTTTTCAGTTAATTTTAATATTTTATCTATGTTCTTATTAAATAATTCTCCAAACTTTTTACAATTTCCTCTTAGTTTTATCAAATCTTTTAGTGAGAAGTTTTTATCAAACATCCTGTTATACACCATACTATACCTTATTTCTGTTTTAGGAATCATTTTTCAAACATCTCCTCTGCTAATTTAATTCTTTGCTTGACAGTCATTGTCTTGTTTATTTCTACTTCAGAAACAGGCGTTTGCCCCGCATATGAAGCAAGTTCATAAAGTGAAATTCCCAACAAGCGGGCAGTCTGCTCCATAGAAATTCCGTGCTCATAAATCTTCGACGCCTTATTTATCGAAGCTTTCCTAAAAACATCGCCGACATATTTCTTCAGATCAGGAGAAAGTTTTCCAATAGAAGAATTTATTTCTTCCAAACTTTTACTAAAACTTTTTTCGTCATTTTTCTCAATCGCTGTAATGGCTTTATCAATGGATTTCAGTGAAGTATTACAAAAATCATTACAGCCCTTAAAATTTTCCTGATTTCGTCTTTCAATTATCTTACTCAATGCATAAACCATAACAGCAACAGCAATACTTCCAGCATCTTGTTCAACCGAAGCAGAATGAACTGTCTGATTACTCAATGTCTTCAATTCCAAAACATCCTGCACTTTAACGGCTTTTTTCGTCTGCTCCAAAATAGAAATCAGATGTTCTTTCTCTTTTTCAATCATAAACTAAAAAAGAAAATACAATATATAAATATTTAGAATATATTCCAGTATAACAAATTTTATAAAAAAGAAATATAAATAATTTTATGATAATAATAGAAGAAGATAAAAAAGTAATAATTAGAACTTTCACTGATTTATCTCCTCAAGGATTAAGTTATACTCCATGTGAATTTCTTGAATTAATTCTTGGCGACAATACTTGGAGATGGGGGGATGAATCAATGTTTGAGAGATATATAGAAAGAGAAACTCATCACGAATTAATTCGACAAGGTTATGAGTGGGAAATGGAAGGAATGGCATTTAGAAATTCTGAAGATGGCTTTGATTCCCCTGAATTATTAACTGAAGAAACTTATCAAAAAACAAGAAAACGAGTTTTAGAAAGTTTTACAAAATGTGCTATAGATTACTTTAAACAAGATAAAGCAAACCTCGCTATCCCCTACTTAGATTCAGATTTAAGATTTTGGTTAGGGGAATAATGGAAGATTTTTATCGCAATAATGCTTAAATAGTAATTTGATAGTTTGGATAGATGAAAATAAACGAAGAAGATGCAGCTAAACTAAGATATTATTTACCCTCATTTGTAAGTATAAGTTTAGATTTTCAAGGAGAGCACTTTCAATTAAAACAAGAAGAGTTATTATCTCCTGAAGGTTTTCTTCGGGAAATATCAAGATATGCTGAATTTTATGAAAGAGATGTTGATAGAAAGTTTAAAAGATATATCCGTGAGGAAACTCATTATCATTTAAAAAGACAAGCATGGATGTGGTGTGAAGGAACATTCTCTAATAATTTTGAAGATTGTAAATTTACTAAAGATAATAAAGAAATGAGCGAGGCAGAATATCAAATAGAAAGAGATAAAGTTTTAATGGCATTCACACTTTCTTATATAAAAAGTGTCAAGAAAGGACACATGCCTCCAGCTGGTTTTGTTGGATTAGAAGATACTTTAAAATCTCTTGAACAATTAAACAACTAATTAACAATATAAATTTATTTAAACATTCAAAAAGAGGAAATAGAATGCCAATTGCAACTGAAGAAACTTATCAAAAAACAAAATATGATTTAGAGGATTTAATTGTTTTACAACATCCTCATAAAGTTATTAGAGCAGATTCTATTGATAAAAGCGATTTGGAAATTGATTTAGAAAAAGGTACATGGACAATTAGAGATTTTCAAGGAAAAGCTTTCACAACACAAATTGGAAAAGAAAGATATATGCAACAAGGGTTTCAGTGGGGCATAATTGGTGTTTATGATAGAACAAATACAGAACATCTTCATTTTATGGTTCACCACAGCGTCGAAGCAAACATACCAATAGGTTCAGATTTAGAATACTAACAATATATTTAATCTCTGATTTCTTGCTTAATACATGAAAAAATAACTTCATAAATGTTAAGTTACAAAGAATCAATGTATATTTGAACTTCACGATATCTATCATTTGGAACTACAAGCCAAGTTTCTTGAGAATCATCTTGAGGTAATATGCCAAGAGTTTGCCCTAATAACTCGCTTTTTTCTTCAATAGATCTTAATATTTTACGAGGACTTGTTTTTATCATCGGAAATTCAGTGACACACCCATATTTAGGAATAAGATAATCTTGAATGAATCCCTCTCCAAATAGAATAGCATCATTTAATGTAGAAAATCTCATTATTTTCTTTCCATCTAACATCTCATGATCAAAATATTCCCAATTAAAATCTCTTTCTTCTCTTTCTCGAATTTCTTCAGAATCAACAACCTCAATCAAACCTTTAACCATTTTTTAGACGAATCAGATTATTTTATAAATCTTTGTATACTCCTTAATACATGAAACAAGTAATCCTCGACACAAGCTTTATATTATCATGCACAAAGCAAAAAATAGATTTCTTTGACTACTTGAAAAGCGAAGGCTACACTATTTTAATTCCTAAACAAGTTTTAACTGAATTGGAAAAAATTTCTCTTCCAGATATGAAAAAAGCATCAGATCAAGAAGCTGCCGCACTCTCACTAAGAATTATTATGAATAATATTTTTGACAAAATCGACCTAAACACAGCATTATCTCCTCTAAAAAGAAAAAGCGTGGATGAATTAATAATTGATTACGCAAATAAAAACCAGTCAATAATTCTCGCAACTCTTGATAGGGAAATGCAAAGGAAAGTCAAAAATAAAAAATTGATTATTCGCGGGAAAAATCAGTTGGAATTAATTTAATCCTTTTCTCCCAAAATCTCTTCAATTATTATTAATAATCTTTTTTCCCTGCCTTTAAAACCACGAACTACTTGCTGAATTTTATCTTGCTGTGTTCTTGTTAAATTAGAATATTTGTAAGCAAATTCAACACCAATTCTTCCTTGTTGTTCGCCGGTTAGTTCTGTTTGTCCTAAGAATAAATAACTTGAATCATCAGATTCCTCTTTACCAAAACGATATATGAAAGCAGAATATTTATTCATAAATTAAGCAATAATTCAGATTTATAAAAATATATGGTTTCGGATACATAATGTACGCGCAGGTGACATTTGTCACCATTTTTTATGTGTAAATTTTCTTGCTTCGCAAAGATTAATGGCTTCAAGCCTTGCTTCAACTCGCGCCCACGTTTTGTTATTATATCTATAGTCAAAACGTAAACGTTCGGCTTAGACTCTCCGCTAAGAAATTGTTAATCCACAAATTTCGAGCTATGTTGTTATCATTTTTCTCGACGGAAAATCCTGACGTAGTCGGATTTGAAGTCGCAATAAATTTTCGAACGAAGTGAGAACTAATTTTCGGTTTAGCCCATGACAGATATAAGGGTCTTACACAGTTTTAATAACATAATAACCTTTAAAAACCAACTTTAATTCTAATTTTTAATTAAAATGTTCTATTTAACAGAAGTTGAAGACCATGTACGTGTTGAGCCAAAATTGTTCGGCTTGCCAACAGCAGAAGCTGTATTCAAACAATTGATACAAACTTACAACGAATATTATGACAAAGAAGTCGGCAGAGTTGTATCTGTTATAAATGTGACAAAAGTCGGAGATGGTATAATCATTCCAGGCGACGGTGCAGCTTACTACGAATCACGATTTAAATTATTAACATGGAAACCAGAACTGCATGAATTAGTTTACGGCATCGTCGACGAAATAACAAACTTCGGCGCATTCATAAATCTCGGAAGCGTTAAAGGCCTAATCCACATTGGACAAACAATGGATGACTATGTTTCATTAAGCAAAACGAGCACATTAACCGGAAAAAAATCAAAACGTTCTCTAAAAAAAGGCGACATGTGCATTGCACGAATTGTAGCAATAAGCCACAAGGGCGGAGAATTAAAAGTCGGCTTGACAATGAGGCAGCCCGGCTTAGGAAAATTAGAATGGATAAAAGAAGATGCTATTATTAAAAATAAAGAAGATAAAAAAGCAGCAAAGACCGAAGAAGCAGCAATGAAAAAGACCAAAGGAGGAAAGAAATAATGGCAAAATCAAAAGCATGTAAAATTTGCAACACAATTTATGAAACAGGAGATAAATGTCCTGCGTGTGACAGCAAAGAATTTTCTGACAATTTCAAAGGACGAATAATTATATTAAATCCAGAAAAATCAGAAATTGCAAATAAACTTAAGATGAAGAAAAAAGGCGAATTCGCAATTAAAACAAGATAATACCTTCACTCTAAATAATTCCATAATAAAGATAACCCCCAAAAACATAAATAATTAATCAATAAAAAAATAAAATGCAAATCATAGAACAAAAAGACAACCCCTTATTCAATAGAAAAGAAATTAAAGTTTTAGTCGAGGCTCAAATAACTCCCTCAATAAACGAAGCAGAGAAGATTATTTCAGAAGAATTTCCTTCTTCGATAGAGAATGTTAAAATAAATAAAGTAAAAGGAAGATTTGGATGCAAAACTTTTTTAATCAATGCAAATATTTACAATACGTTTGAAGACAAAGAAAACTTCGAACCAAAAAAGAAAGTAAAGACGAAAGGAGGAAATTAAAATAGCTAAAAAGAAAAAATCAGTAAAGAAGGGAAAGAAAAAACACAAGAATCAACCTACAAGCAAGAAATATTCAAAATATAAATTAGATGGTGATAGCGTCACAAAAATAGCTTCATTTTGTCCTAGATGCGGTCCAGGGGTTTTCCTTTCAGCTTCAAAAGAAAGAAAATATTGTGGCAAGTGTCATTATACTGAATTTACCAAAGATAACAAAATTTCTAAGTGATAACTCTGACGTAAACGAGTAGAGTTTACGAATGAAGGAAAGAAATAATTATAAGTCTATTTTTCTTTACGAATAAATGCCTAAAGGATTGAAACCAATAATAAAAGAGATAATGTCTATTCTTGAGAAAGAAGGATTTGAAATAAAAAGAATAAGGGGAGATCATATCATTATTAACCGAGAGCCTCCGTTGAGGAGACCCATAGTTTTAGTTAATGAAAAAAGACTAAGCAATGCAGTTAGATTAAATTTAATTAAGGAGCTCAAAGAAGCAGGAATAAACACAACAAAAATTGAAGAATTATTTTAAAGGAACATTCTTGAAACAATAGGATGATTTTCTTTTTCAATTTTAATTATTCTTTCTTTTTCGTAAGGGGCTTCTTCAAAATATAATTCCAAAGCTTCTTTTAATCTTTGTTTAGCTTCTTCAACAGAATTGCCTTGCGTAACAACATTCGGAAACTGCGCCGAAGTAATACTAAAAATTCTATCTTCACCCTCTCCTTCGGGCGTGATGATTATATTTATTTCAATATTTTCCATACAAAATTAAACAATTCAAAGTTTAAAAGATTGTTGGTTGAGGAAAGAAAGAATTATCCAATCTCTATAATCTTCCAAGTTCCATCAACTTTAATAAATCTTACGGGAATTCCCCAATTATCATCACTAGGTGAATGAACATTATAAATTATAAATTCAGTAATCATTCCATCTTGATCAACTTCATATTCATTAACTTGTTTCATTATTATGATAGGGTTATTCCCATAAGCTAAAACAAACCTTTCAAACTCACCATTCTCTAAATCCAACCTTCCTCTTTCTCGATTTTGCTCACAATATTCTTCATATAAATATAAACAAGAACATTCAACGTCATTATTTTCTACACAAGTTTTATATCCATTTAAAATTAAATTCAAATTTTCTTGATTTTCTTGAGAAACTTTTCCTCTAGGATCTATAAATCCTCCGGCAAATAATTTAATAATTAATATAATAATTACTACTATTAGAATAACAATTGTTGCAATCACTCCTTTGTTCATATAACTACTTAGAAATATGCTTTTAAATATTTTTATATCTAATCAAATAGATTTACAAAATACAATAAAAGTAAAATAATCCAATTGCAGAAATAAAGAATCCGACTATGTAATTGTTAACATCGCTTTCGAAAAAGCTCAGAATCAATAATCCAAAAATTATTACTTTATAAAAATATCGTTGAGGAAAGAAAGAATAATTCTTAAAACTTAATCGTGCCCGATTTTAGACGGGATATTATAATTCTCAAGAATTATCAGGGAGGAATATAAACCCTGGGAGCGCTTCAAGCCAAAAAAATTAGTATGACTTGAAGCCTCTCCTGGGGAAAAAGAGGTGATAATAAACTGAATATATTAAAGTATTTAAATGTTTCGCTTCTGTTACCCTTATGAAATGACAGAGGGTAGAAATGGTAAAGTAGTAACCATTTCTTTATCCTTAACTATTAGGAGACAACTTTAAAACCTTTACGTAGGTAAGATTTAGTTACTACATACAAAAACAAAACAAATTTATCTAGTAACTACAACAAACATTTTATAAACTCTTTTACATATTATTTTTGATGTCAGAAAATTTAGACCCTGACCTGAGCATAAAGAAAAGTGTAAATCAGGACCAAATCCAAGACTTATTATTCAGCAAAGAACTCGGCTGGCAAGAAATAATCTACGACCTAATTAATACAGAACAATTAGACCCCTGGGATATCAATATAACTATATTAACAGATGGATTCCTAAAAAAAATCGAAGAACTCGAAGAAGCCGATTTTTTCATATCTGGAAAAGTCCTATTAGCTGCCGCGCTTTTACTAAGAATAAAATCAGAAATTTTATTAAACAAATACATAAAATCAATTGACGAAATCCTCTTTGGAAACAAAGAAGAAAAGAAATATATTATGGAAAGAATAGAATTAGATGAAGAAATCCCTGAACTCATTCCACGTTCTCCTATGCCGCGTTTTAAAAAAGTCACAATAAAAGAACTAATTGACTCATTAAATAAAGCAATCACAACAGAAAACAGACGTATTAAAAAAGAAATTATAGACAAAAATGCCTTGAGGGAATCATCAATCTTTCTGCCAAAACGAAAATACTCAATAAAAGACAAAATCCTTAAAATATACAATAAATTATTTGGACATCTCGGCAATGAAGAAAGAAAGAAGATTTCATTCACCGAATTAGTAGGAGAAAGCCGCGAAGAGCGAATTGCATCCTTTGGCCCTTTACTTCATCTTGAAAACCAGCAAAAAGTTTGGCTCGAACAGGAACAACATTTTAAGGAAATCCACATTTGGCTGAAAGAAGTTTATTTCAAACATAATCCAAATCCTTTTGCAGACTTAAAACAAGAATTAGAAGAAGAAATTCAAGAATTAGAACACAAGGACGCCGACAAAGGCATGAAGGTAAGAATTAAAAAACTCAACAAAGAATTTGAAAATCCTTTGGCAGAGATGTTTGGAAATGCTTGATAAAATGAAAATTAACAATCCTTATAAATCCTCAAAATCAATCTATAAAAAGTTAATTACCTTAATTAAATATAGCGAAGAAATCTGCTAAAGGCATTTCGAAGCAATTATAACTTGCGTTAGCGAGCTAAACAATGAAACTCGGCGTATTATTTTCAGGCGGAAAAGATTCTACTCTAGCTGCGTATTTAGCAAAAAAAGAAGGGCATGAATTAATCTGTTTAATATCTTTAATTTCATCTAATGAACATAGTTATATGTTTCACACACCAAACATTTCAAAAGTTAAGGAACAGGCAGAAGTGATGAACATACCTTTAATCACTCAAAAAACAGAGGGTAAAAAAGAGTTTGAACTCAGCGATTTAGAAGAAGCAATTCAAAAAGCAAAGGATAAATTCCAAATTGAAGGCATTGTTACAGGCGCAATAGAATCGGTCTATCAATGTTCACGAATTGAAAAAATCTGCGAGAGATTAGAGCTAAAATGCGTAAATCCCTTATGGAAAAAAAACCAATTCACTATTCTTCAAAATTTAATAGATTACAAATTTAAAGTCATAATCACAGGCGTTTTCGCCGAACCATTCAATTCAGATTGGCTTGGCCGGCCATTAGACAAGGACTTTATTGAAGAAATGAAAGAAATTCACGAAGTATATAGAATCAATCCAGCAGGCGAAGGCGGCGAACTCGAAACATTTGTTTTAGATTGTCCTTTATTCTCAGAAGCTCTAGAAATAACAGACAGAAAGAACTTTGGAGAAAAAAATTCTTGGCGAATGGATATTGATGTAAAGATTGTTAAGAAAGATTAGTGCTCGCAAGCTCGTGAATTAATTTATAATAACTTAGATTCAAATTTGAGTATCAATTCTATTCAGATTTACAGATTAAAATAATTTTCTGCGGAGAAATTTGACAAAGTCAATTTCGTAGCCATTAATCTCACGTTAGCAAGCTAATTTACTCATAGTCAATATCTTCGTCAGAATCTGCTTTGAAACCCCTTTCAATATCTAACTCACTTTTTCCACATTCACAATGGCTGTCGCAATTTCCACAAGTCCCGCAAGTGTCAGTTTCAGCACCACATGTTTTGCATTGTTCCATTTTACTTATTATAAGATATACTTTGATAGATATAAATCTTTAAAAAACTATCTTCAATGAATTGGTTATGAAAACTAAATTTTTCGCTTTAGTTCTTGTTGCTATTTTGATTGGTTCCATAGCTTTTGTTATTGCTAAAAATCCAAACGGAAACAATTCTGATAACGAGAACAGAAACAGCATAAAGCAATGTGTAAAAGGTTGTGCTGAACAAAAAAAAGCTGACTTTTTTGAATGTAGGGATGACTATCGACAATCATTTAATGAATGTAAGTCAACATACAAACAATGTCTTTCTGATGCAAAAAATAATTCATCTACAAAAGATGAATATATCGAATTAAGAACAGAATGTTTGGATAAATATTTACAATGCAAATCAGAAGCACGCGAAGTAAAGTATGCATGTCAAAAAACAGCAATTGAAAACTTTGAAACATGTAAACTTGGATGCAAGGATCCTGAACCAGAGCCAACTCCAAATGTTTGCACATCAAATGCAGATTGTTCAAACAGCAACGAGTATTGTCAAAAAGACAGCTGCAATGCAAACGAAGGAACTTGTGTAGAAATTCCAACAGTATGTCTAGAAGTATACCAGCCAGTTTGTTCATGCAGCAACAATGAATTTGGAAATGCCTGCAAATTATCTATGGCAGGACAAAATCTTCTTCACGAAGGAACTTGTGGAGAACTAGCAATTGTTTAAACAGATTTCAATAATTCTTTTTCTTTCTTGCATTTATTGAAGAATGATGATTAATTTAGCACTCACTCCAAATGCTCACAACCCTGCTCAGTTATTATTTATTAATTTTTCCTCTCAAAGTTGCTCGTCGTTCGTGTTATTGATTGCTCGAAGATTCCATTTCATTTGAATCTCCTCGCTTAAATAATATTAATGCATTAACTATTTCTTTAGCGAAACATCATGACAAAGTCTGATGTGGAGCAGTAAATAATCAAACATAAAAGATATTTTAGTAATTTTTACCAGATTTTCTTTTCATTATAAAGAAAGACAAAACAGAATAAATTAATCCAATTATCCCAATAAAAAGAGTAATTTGATTTAATTTATCTCCATTAAAACCTCCCCAAAGAAAGAAAAGCAAGATAAATAAAATTCCAAATATCAACGGCAAAACAAAACCGAAGTAATATTTATTTTCCATATTCTTTCATCAATTCACTCTCACTCACTAATTTTTCTCTCCCACTCTTCATATCCCTTATCTTAAACTTTCCTTTCTTAACCTCGTCGCGCCCTATAAAAATAACTTTATCTATCCCTTTTGAATTCGCATAATCCAATGCCTTTGAAACTTTATTATAAAAAATCTCAACTTTATTTCCTTGCTCTCGAAGTTTCTGGCTGATTGAAATCGCTTTTTTATCTTCATTTATTGAAATAATTAATGTTTTTTCTTTTTCAGGTTTTATTTTAGAAACAATTTCTAATCTTTCTATACTTACTCCAAAACCAATAGATTGAATTCCATTAAAAACATAACGTCCCCCTCCCAAAATAGTTTCTTTAATGTCTGATTTAACTTCAAATACCGTTCCATTATAATATGAAAGACCTCTTGCAAGTGAAGGTAGAAAAACAACATTAACTCCGTAAATTTTGCAGTATTTTTTTAATTCTTTTATTTCTTCATAAGATTTGTATTTTTCAAAATATTTTTTTTCTTTCTTAAAGATATCTATTACTTTTTCTGCTCCAAATTTCTTTAAATTTTGTTGAACTTCCTGAGCAGATAATTTATCTAACTTATCAATTTCTCTAATAACCTTATCTTTTTCTTTTATTTTAAATTCATCAAGTATTTCATTCATTAATTTTCTATTATTTATATAAATTGTAAATTTTATTTTAAGTTCTTCTAAGAATTCCTTAACCATGGATAATATTTCAGCTTCATCTTGAATATTAGCTCCAACTATATCTGCATCACATGAAGTAAATTGTCTTAGTCTATTCCCCTGAACAGGTTCATCTCTAAAAACTTCTCCAATTTGATATCTTTTGTAAGGGAGTTTCTTATTTTTCATTAATCGTTTAAGCTGAAAAGTAAGTTCATACCTCAAAGCTAATTTTCTTTTTCCTTTATCTTCTAACTTAAAAATATTTGAAACAGCTTCATCTTCTTTATTATCTCCTTTAACAAATTCTTCAAATTCAATTATAGGTGCTTCAGCTGGTTCAAATCCGTATTTTTCAAAAGTATCCACTAAGATTTTCTTGATAGCTGCTCTTTTAACAGCTTCTTCTCCTGTAAAGTCCTTGAATCCTTTTACTGTTTCTTCCATGTTATTTTATTATTAATCTTAGATGATTTAAATAAGTTATCATAAAGAAGAAGGTCTGAAAGACCTTCTTTCATGTTATCAAATCTTTCTTGAAGAGTTCTGCTTAATCTAGAATTTTCTCCTTCATAAGGTTTTGGAACTTCTAGTTTGGATAGATTTTCCATAGCACTTGCATACAGTCTACAATCTGCATTTGCTATTTTAAGAAGGTATTCTGCATCTTCAACAAAAGCCATAACTCTTGCTTGATATGTTGTCATTTTATTCTCCTGTCAACCAAAATTTTAATGATTGACAATTAAATTTGTTCAGAATAATATTAATTAAATTAAAATCCCAATTAGCTAAAATGAATACAACCAGCACTTAGAGTGCCTTTCGCCCCACAAAATAATTGATTCATAATTAATGTATAAATATGGGCTTTTTAAATTATTCCATAAACAAAAATACAGATAAAAACTGGACAGCTAATTTGTTTATCCTTTTATACTTTAAAATTGTAGAACATTAGTTATCTTATTTTAATCTCCTTTCTATTAAAACATCTTTCTTAGACGGTTTAATACCCAATTTATAATATAATTTAATTGCTTTGCCTTTAGTATCTGCTATTCCTAATAATCTTTTAAATCCCTTTTTTTTATATAATTTAATAATTTCCTTAATAACATAAGTTCCAATACCTTTACTTTGAAACTCGCTTTTTATTACAAATTCTTCTCCAAATGCAACATCTCCAGGACACATAAATTTTGGATTAATACATATAAATCCAGCTACCTGATTATTTACTTTATCATTTACTTTAATTGTAAATAAATCATAAAACTTGCTATAAAATTTCATTTTTTCAATAGCTTTTCTTTCTGTCCAATTTTCATTGTAAGGAGGTTTAGACATTTCTGTTTTATACATTTTAGCAATAACCAAAAGATCTGCTTTAACCGATTTAATTAAATTTATTTTCATTTTTTCTTGTATCCAAATAATTTATTATATTCATCATGGTCCATTATGTCAAGGACAAAACAAATTACTTCTATTTCATCTCCACGAATTGTATAAAGTAATCTCCAGTAACCTGTTAGTTCTACCCTCCATAAATTTGGAATATTATACTTTTTAGGAATTAACTGTTTTTTAATGTTATCCCCATAAAAAGGATTTTCTTTCATTAAGTCAATTTTATTTTTTATTGATTTTAACAATTGAATTTCTTGTGAATTTTGCCTACCTGACTTAACTTGCATTCCTGCAATTTCATTTAATTTAATAAAAGATTCTTTGGCATCATCAATTAATATTACTCTTACAAGTTTTTTCATACTTCAATACCTCTTCTAATCAATTCATTAAGTTTTTCACGAGGAGTATAAATCCAAATTATACCTTTTGTAGAAATTAAAATCTTTCCACTCATCTGAAGATAATCAATAATTTTCATCAAAGTATTATGCATAATCTTTTTAGGCAATTTTCGTTTAAGCTCGGCTATTTTTATTACTTCTTTACTTTTTCTTAAAACATCTTCAACCATCAAAACAGTATTCAATGTTGGCGAATGTTCTAATCTTTGCTGAATTTTTGCTTTTACCATATTTATATAGTTTAGATATAAATATATACCTATTAAGAATATTTAAATGTTGTGTTTTTACTTTCATATAAAACTTTACATCTCATAACCATCTTTTCAACACATCCTATAAAGAGTTTAATTTACTATTAAAACATTTCGAACTATACTTATCAGCTAAATAAAGCTTAAAAATGAATTTTTTCTAACAATCTAATGGGAAAAAATTACTTATTGGTATTTGTTTTATTTTCAATCATAGAGATGCTCGTATTAATCACTTTGTTAGTTATCTACAAAAATAAAAAATCTCCTAAAACAAAATCTGAAATCGGAAATAACGCGGTGACTAAATCTTTAATTAGGCATCAAAAAGTTAAAAAATCTTCTCTAAAGAAATCTAAAAAGAAGATTATCAAAAAGAAATTACCAAAAATCTCAAATGTTAAAACCAAGAAAGAAAGTATTATCAAATCAAAAATCCCTATAAAACAAAAATTTGGAAAAGAAATTACTGCTGAAATTACCTTAGAAGATGAACCTTCTTTCAAAACTCAGTTGGATGAGCCAGAAGAAGATATTCAAAAAGTTAAAGATAATAAAATTAAATTACCATCAATCCAACTAGCTGAAAAAAAAGATATTGATGATGAAGAACCTTCTCAAGATGATGAAGACGAAGATAGTTTTGTTGTAGATTATAAAAACGACGAACCCCCTAAATTGGATGAAGAAGACGAAAAAGAAGAATATCTTTTATGAGCGTTTTCTTTTATTATTTTTTTCTAACTTATTTAATCTTTGATTAATCTCATCTATTTGTTTTTTGTTATTAATATCAAAAACCCATTCTAATAAAATCATTATAGGAAAAATCACTATTAATGTAAAAATAAACCCGCTAATTGTAAGCCTTTTCATTTGTTCAAAATCTAAATCGAAAAATAGGCCATGAATAATTGCAGCTATGGATAACAAAATAGAAATTATAAAAATAATCACTACTTGTCTTCCAATAAATTTTAAACTTTTCATCTTCCCCCCTCCAACCCCTTATTAAATTTCTCAACATTTTTAATTATCCTATTTGAAATTCTTTTTATTTCTTTAACATTGCCTTGCGTTGTGTCAGGAATTTTCCAAACAATTACCTTAGAGCCATAATTCTTGAAGAAATATTTTGGAACATTATTCGCAACAATAACTGTTATATCTGACCATCTCACTAAATTTTCTGTCAAATTTCTCGAGGTTCTGTCAACTTTTCCATTAAAAGATTTTATTTCTTTAACAACACTTGGCGCAACCTTTTTTCCAGTAACTAATCCAGCACTTTTAACTTGGATTTTTTTATTCATTTTAATTTTATTAAAATAAGCTTCAGCTATCTTGCTTCGAAATCTGTTGTGCTTGCATACAAATAGGATTTTTTTTGGTTTCATCTTATAATTTTCTCATATAACTCCTAATGACATTCCCCTTTTTAACTTTTTTATTACATTCACAATTTCCTGCGGAGAGCCTTGGCGAATGCCAGGCTCAAAGCCATTTATTGCGAACGAAGTGAGCCTATTATTATTTTTTTCTCCAAGGGCGGAAGAGGAGAATCGAACTCCCGTTTTGCGAGCTCTGCTCGTCTATCTCTATAAAACTTGCTTTGCAAGCAAATTTAGGAGAGGTTTTGCAAAGGAGAACCTTAGGTTCTCCTGCCGAGCCACAGTCACACGTTCTACCATTAAACTACAACCGCCATTAATACATTTAGTTAAAGAGAATTTAAAAGGTTTTGTAAAATTTCACTAAGAATGTCTTTTCTAATGATGCCGACAATTCCTAATATTTATCACAATAAATAAAAAATAATAAAGAAATAGTTTGCGAGCTTTGAAAGTTTGACTATTGTCAAATTCGGAGTTTGAATCTTATGATTCTCACTCTTCAGAAGATTCAGTTCCTTCAGAAGAACTGTCTTCACTCTCGCTCGATTCCTCGGAAGTAGCTTCAGTACTTTCCTCGGAAGAATCTTGTTTTTTTATTTTTTCTTCCATTTTACTTTAAAACGCTTAGCAAAAAACATTATATAAAAGTTTCCATATCTTTGAAATTATAAGTTTATGACAGATGTCCCCTGCTTACCAAAAATTAGTTCAACTCGAGCCCACACTCGAATTTATTATTCTTCAAAATTTGTCTGCTCGTGTAAACTCTCGCACTTCGTTCGAAAATTAATTACGACTTCAAATCCGACTAAGTCAGGATTTTCCGTCGAGAAAAGATGATAACAACATCTAATCTAAGGGAAAAGTGTGAGAGAAAACCACGGGTTGTCTTCATTCTGGATTAACAATTTCTTAGCGAAGAGCCTTGACGAAGTCTGGCTCGTAGCTATTAATCTTTGCGAAGCAAGAAAATTTACACATAAAATAAGGTGACAAATGTCATGAACCTGCACACACAAATATAGTTATATAACCCAATAATCCTTAAAAATTGATTATCTTCCTAATTCTATGGGATTCAATTATTTTCCTTTACTAATATTGGTATTTATTTTTATTATACCCTTAGTTAATGCTTCAGATCCAATCCTGATTTGTTTAGAAAAAAATCAAATTCTAAAATTTTCAGAATGCAATTCAGAAATAAGTGACAGAGTTTGCGACGTGACAAATGGGTGCAAATTTTGCGTTAATGAAATTGATAATGGGGTTTATTGTCCGCGAAATTTAAACGATTGCAATTCTGAAGGTTTAGCCTGCACAACAATAGAAACAGAATTTGTTGAAAACAATAATAACAATAACAACAATGATAATAACAATAACAACAACAATGATAATACTCCCTCAAATACTAATGATAATAACAATGGGGGCACTACTTCAAATACTAATGATAACCCAAAATCGAATTTTAAGATTCAACCAACAAGCGACGATGAACTAGAAGATAACACCAACGTGGTTCCAATTACAGGTTCAATAATCTCTAATAACTCAAAGCCCAAAACATATGTTCCATATTTCTTATTATTTACAATCATTGAAATAATTTTATTAGCAGGATTATTATTTTATTACAAAAAAAGAAATAACAAGATATTTAATTTAATGTAAGGTAAACATCTTAAGTATCCACCATATAAAAATTTGCTTGCTTCAAAGTCGCAAGTTATTGATGCTCAGAAATTCCACTTCGTTTGAATTTCTTCGTTAATAAAATCTTTAAGCGAAAAACTTGACGAAGTCAGTTTTAAGCCAATAATACGCGAGTGAAACGAGCGCAAATATTTACTTAGAAAGTAAACTTAACATTTTCCAAAAATTTAAAAACCCCTAATAGATGACATTATATGGTCTATAGAGATATGCACAGTGTAGAATAAGTAAGAACATGTTTTTATTGTAATGGTTTAGAAAATAGTTGCAGGCATTATATTCCTTCTGATACGCGAGTTTGTTTAACTAAAATAACTGTGAGAAATGATGTAATAAAACACAAGCGCGGAGAAAGAAATTTGACATACGATGCAGTTGCAGAATTCCTTGCATTAAGACAACAACATTAAATATTTAACATTCACTTAAAGAAATTCTCAACATTCTTCGCTTTCATAATAGCTGAAGCAACTAAAACTCCGTCACAACCTAATTCTTTCGCAGATTCAACATCTTTCGACGACGAAATTCCAGCGCCGCAAAGCGCCTTAATTCCAGAACCTTTTAACAAACGAGCAAACTTCTCGACTTTCCGGGATTTATAATTTGTAATCGACTTTCCTGAACCAATCAACTTCCTGTCTTCATAAGCAATTGCCCAAAGTTTAATTTTGAATCTCATAATTTTCTTCGCCTCGCCAATTGATTCAACGCAAACCAAAGTCTTCAAACCATTTTTACCGCACTTTTCCATAATTTTTTTCAAAACAGAAAAAGGAATTCTATGTTCAGAATGATTCAACAAAGTGCCAGAAGCTCCAACCGCCTTTACAGATTCAGCAGTCACAAAACCCGTCGTAGAACCAACATCTTTATTATTAACATGCTGTGCGAAAACATTTAACTTTGTCTGCGAATAAACAACATGGATGTCAGTCGCAGGAACACAAACTACAACATCTTTTCCTTTTGTCGCTTTCTCAATTTTCTTCGCCAAGTCCAAGACATCTTTTCCTTGTTTATAATTCTTAAAATTTACGACTATCATCTTGCCTCTTTTATTAAATTCTAAATCATCTGGACTTTAAAAAACCTTATAAAATAGATAAACATTAATTTGTATGCCAAAGAAAATAAAGAAACTTCTAAAAGGCGTTGGTGATTCTTCAGAGAAATTTAAAATTGAAAAAGAAATAATTAACTTTTCTTCATTGGATGAATTAAATAAAAAAGTTAAGAAAATTATAAGAATACCTTTAATATCAAAAAGAAAGAAAATACCTGGCGTTCCTCCGGGAACTTTAAGTTATTCAGGTGAAAAAAAAGACACGCCAGTTCATATCGACATGATAGATTTTACTTTTTCAAATCTTGTGGAGAAAAGAGTTAAGGATATAAAAGAATGTCTTAAAGTCAAGGATAAAAAATCAACAACTTGGATTAACGTTACAGGGTTGCATGATATATCGATTATTGAGGATGTTGGAAAGATTTTTGATATTCATCCTTTAATTTTGGAAGACATTTTGCATACTCATCAGCGTCCAAAAGTAGAATTTCACGAGGATTATATTTATTTTGTATTAAGAATAGTTTATGCCCAAGGTGAAAAAAAAGACATTCAATCAGAGCAAATTAGTTTCATCATAACTAAAAATTATGTTATAACTTTCCAAGAGCAGGAAAAAGATATTTTTGAAACTATAAGAGAAAGAATAAGGCATAAAAAAGGCCGCATTCGTGATATGGGAAATGATTACATGGCTTATTGTTTAATAGACACTATAATAGACAATTATTTTCCTGTGTTGGAAAAATTCGGAGATTTGACTGATAATTTGGAACAGCAAATTCTTGAAGATTCAGAAAAAAATACGCTAATTGAAATAAATTCCCTTAAAAGAGAATTAATTCTTTTGCGAAGGTCAATATGGCCCTTAAGAGAAGTAATCAATTCTTTACACCGAGATGAGTCAAAAATATTCACAGAGCAGACAAAAGCTTATCTTAGAGATGTCCATGACCACACCTTGCAAGTTATTGATAACATTGAAGCATTACGTGACGTAACTTCAGGAATGGTTGATATGTATCTTTCAACAGTCAGCAACAAAATGAACGAAGTCATGAAAGTCTTAACAATCATCGCAACAATTTTTATTCCTTTGACTTTCATCGCAGGAATTTACGGAATGAACTTCCAATACTTTCCAGAATTATCTTGGCGTTATGGTTATTTTATAGTTTGGGGAATTATGATTCTTGTTGTCGCAACAATGTTAGTTTATTTTAGAAAAAAGAAATGGATTTGAAATAAATTATGCCCAATTTCTATCACACTATTTATAAAATTACCTTCACTCTTAAGTCGCTCAGCCATATTTTTATGTTAACTCAGATTTATCAATTATCATCAACCACAATAAACGATTATCATTTTTTTGACATAAACAATCTCCCGAGCGAAACATTGTGATGAAATCCAATGTGAACGCTAAGGCGAGTGTAAATTCTCATCCAAAAATCTCTTTCCTCAATTTTTTACTAATCTTCAACGGCTCTTTTGCTTGCCAAACATTTCTTCCAATTGCTAATCCACTAGCTCCAGAGTTTATTATATCTTTAACATTTTTTAACAAATCTTTTTCATTTTTCTTAACTCCACCAGCAATTACAACTTTGCATCTTCCAGCAGATTTCACAGCCCATTCCAAATCTTTTGGTTTTCCATTATAATTAATCTTCACAATGTCTGCTCCAAGTTCTAAACCAGTTCTTGCAGCATAAGCCATATTCTCTCGCGAATTTGGATTCTTAACACTTTTTCCACGAGGATAACTCCAAAGAATCACCGGAATTCCTTTTTCATGCGCTTCTTTTTGTATTTCTGCAAAATGTCTGAACATGTGCGCTTCATGTTTGCTTCCGACGTAAATCGTAAACCCAACTGCTTTCGCTCCGAGTCTCAAAGCTTCTTTAACAGTACAAACCGGCTCTGAAATTGGCTCACCTCCTTGCAGCCGAGTTTTCCCATTTAACTTAACAATCAACGGAACTTTTGATTTTCTAATTTCTTTATTATATTTCTCAGCAATACCTTTTCCAAAAACAACGCCGTTAAACTTTCCTCGTCGGGCAATTTCAATAATATAAAGCGGATTAATATTCTTGTCATTAAAATCCGTCGGTCCATGCTCCATTCCTTGATCATAAGCCAAGAAAAGGGCTTTGTTGTTTCGCATTATGCGTGAGAGTTTTGTTTTCACCATCTTTTATGATAAAACTAAGAAGTCAATTCTTTTAAATTTATCTTTATTTAAAACAAATGATTGCCATTATAATTTTTCAAACCCACCTCAACCCATCAAAATCAAACTTAAAATCAATACATCCTTTTAATTTTCCCATTAATCTTTTTTTATTTGCTGTTAAAAATAAAATACTTCCACCGCCGCCAGCCCCGCAAACCTTTGCACCAATCGCGCCATTTCTCAAACCAAATCTAACATATTTATCAATTGTCTCGCCAACAAGTTTAGGATGCAACTTTCTTCTTTCATTTAATTCATCACTCATTAAATCTCCAAACCTATTCAAATCTTTTTTCTCTAATGCAAGTTTCATTTCTTTGGCAATATCTCTTATTCTCATCAACCCCGTTGTGAACTTCCCTTTCATTAAATTACTTATCACATAATTATTCAATTTAGAAGCAACATGCGGTTTTTTTGTATAATATAAAACCAGGCTTTCTTCAAATTCTTTTAAGAAATTTCCTTTTAGTTTTATCGGCGTGACTTTAACTTTATCTGCATTAAATTCAAGAAAATTTATTCCTCCCAACGCACCAGCATACTGGTCTTGTTTTCCTCCGATTTGTCCAAGCGACTGCTCAATTTTGTAAACTCTCTCAGCAAGTTTTATTTTGTCTTTCTCATCAGAAATTAACGCAAGCCAAACTAAAGTCATAACTCCTGATGTTCCAAGTCCACTCGACGTCGGCACATCTGCATGATATTCTAACTTCACACCACCATTCGTCGCCTTCAGCGTCCCATGAACATACTTATTAATAGCACAATTCAAAACAGCACCGCCAAGTTCTGTGAATGGATGAATGTCAGTCGTCCCTCCAGCAAAATCTACTCGAACAGGCGCAATAACTTTTTTTATCACCATCTTTTTATAAAACAATTAAGAACTTAGGGATTATAAAGTTTTTGAGAGTGTAAGTCAAGTTACTAACTTAACATTTGCATTCGCAGGCGCATGTCATTATAACTCATAATCGACTTTAACTCACATCCAGACTTTGTTATCAATAATAAATTTGTCAAAACATAAACGCTCAGTCAGATAACATTCACTTAAAAACTTTTTAACGAAGAAATTCAAACGAAGTGGAATTTCTGAGCATTAATAACTTGCGACTTTGGAGCCGAGCAACTTCACGAGAACTAATTTGAAATATTAATAACGAGTGGGGTTGGGAGCAAGCAAATAATTTGTAAGTGAAGCGAGCAGTTTATTTTATTTCTCCAATAACGTTCCCGCCCCCAAAACTCCCGCCTCATTCAGCTTTGTCCAGACAATCGGCGTCTGCTCCCTAAAAATCAAATACTTCCGAACTTTCTTTTTTATCTTAAACAAAAATTCATTTCCAGTTTCTCTAACTCCTCCTGCCAAAACAACAATTTCTGGATCAAATGCGTGAATCAGTGACGCTATTCCCATACCAAGATAATCAGCTGTTTCATCAACACTTTTTTTGGCCTTGGAATTATTTTTCATCTTTAACAAATCAATAATTTTAAGCTCTTTGCCAAACGTTTTTTTTGTTCTTCTTATTTGTCCATAAAAACCAGCATAATACTCCATATCTTTTCCATCTTGGATTATTATATGTCCTAGCTCTCCGCCATTTTCTCTTCCTTTATACAATTCACCGTTAATTACAACTCCTCCTCCAATTCCGGTTCCCAATGTCAAAATAATAAAATTTTTATAATGTTTTCCAGCCCCATAATTTAATTCAGCCAGAGCAACACAATTAGCATCATTTTCCACAACAACTTTTTTCCTAAATTTTCTTTCCAAAACTCTTTTCAAATTAAAATTCCTTAATGGCAAATTCGGCGGATTAATAATTACCCCATTTTTCAAAGGCCCAGGCGAAGCCACTCCAATTCCCTTAACTTTCCATGAATCTAATTTAGAAATTTCAGAAATCATAACCTTAATCAATTCCCTGCTTGTCTCAGGCGTCCTGACTTTATTAAATTTTAGAATTTTATGCCCTTTAACTAACGCAACTCTAAGATTAGTTCCTCCTAAATCAACTGCAATAGTTTCTTTTTTGAACATAAAATAATTAAGTAAGATGCTTATTTAAATTATTTGATATCATTCGCTCCAAAGTCGCTCAGTCATCTCTGCCACTTCAAAATCGCCTTCGGCAGATTTTTCCGTTAAGATGTAGTTAATTCATAAACCAACCTAAAAGTATCTTGATATTAATAATTTCCTGAGTGTAGAGCCGTGTGTTAAGCCGAGCAACTTTGCGAAGGAGAAATTGAATAATAAATTACCGAGCGGGGTTGCGAGAAGGCTCGGAACGCTTAGCGAGCTTGCGAGCCTAATTAGAAAAATACGAACGAAGTGAGTCTAACTTTTAAACAACCCTCTCCACAACTTTCTTCTTATTTCCTGAAGCAGCATTTTTTATATTCTTAATCGTCGTATCTAAAACTCTTTGCAGCGCGTTTTTTGTATTAAATGCATTGTGAGGTGTAATCAAAACATTATCGCGTTTCATCAACTCAGTATTTTCCATTAAATTAATAAAATCTTGTCTTGAAAACTTTTTAGAATATAATTGACGCTCTTCTTTAAGCAATTCTTCTTCTTCAAGAACATCCAATCCAGCTCCTTTCAAAATTCCTTTGTCCAAAGCCAAAATTATTGCTGCACTATCAACTAAATCTCCTCTTGCAGTGTTTATCAAAAAACTTCCTGGCTTCATTAACAAAATATTTTTCTTATTCAAAATATGATAAGTGAATTTATTCAGAGGCAAATGCAAACTTACAATATCAGAATTTTTTAAAAGCTCGTCGAGAGTTTTGACATATTTAAAACCCAAGCGTTTCGCCAACTTTTTATCCTGGCTTCTATTAAATGCCAAGACATTCATTTCAAATCCTTTTGCCATTCTCGCAACATGACTTCCTATACTTCCCATGCCGACAATTCCAATTGTCTTTTCCTTCAAATCAATTCCCTGCAGCTCTTCTGTTGAAAATTTTCCAAGCTTAGTTAAATTAATGCTTTTATACAAATTTTTCGCCAAAGCTAAAATCAAAGCAAACGCGTGTTCAGCGACAGTGTTCTCACCATAACGAGGAACATTATAAACAGCAATATTTCTTTCCTTGCACGCTTTAATGTCAATATGGTCATATCCCGTCGACATTGTTATCACTGCTTTTAATTTTTTGAATTTAGAAATAACTTTTTTATTAACTTTTGATTCTATAAAATTAACAACAACATCAGCATCAGAAACTTTATCAACACTTTCCTCATCTAACTCACCATCAGAAAAAACCAAATCATGTTCTTTAACCTTGCTGCTAATATATTCCTGTTCCCATTTCTCAACTTCGAAAATTGCTATTTTCATTGTATCACCTTTTATTTTATTAAGAACTAATAGATTAAAAACTTTCACTTTTTGCAACTCTCCATAAATCATCAAAGAATTGTGAGAATGAATCCGAGATTGGTTTTGATTTGATATGTATGCAGGTTAATTCTTCTTCATAAGAGAATATGAAAACATCATTATCAATTATTAATACCGCTGACGGCGTAAAAGATAGAATCTCCCTGACTTCAGTATACCTTAATTTTTTATAAAATTTCCAATAATCAGTATTCTTATCTGAGAAAATAATCTCCGCCTTCTTTCTTAACTTTACTCTCTCAGTATGCCAAGCCCTCCAGAAATTATTAAATCTGTCTTCTTTGTTAGAAGTCAATCCCATTATTTTTATGATTTTACCTTTTTCTAATGAGTTATATACAATAGGTTTAATTCCTCTTAATCCCTTTATTAGAGAAACATTTTCTAATTTGTGTTTGTGTTCCTTAAGACTTTTAAGTTCAGGTAGAATTTTCTTAAGCTCCTCTTCTTTTTTGTTTAGCTCATTTTCTTTATCCTTAATGTATTCTATTAGCATCTCTGGTTCGTTTGCAATGAAATTTTTTACTCCGTTTTCTATAATAGATTTGACTAACCCTTTGCGAATTAATTTTTCAAGTGTTTCGTATATTTTTCCTCCGGATATGTTTGCTTCTTTCACAATTTTACTGCTTGTAGCTTTTCCTAGTTTTAGAAGAGAAAGATAAACTAAACTTTCATTACTTGTTAAACCGCAAGCTCTCAATAAATCTTCATGCACCATACATACCACAAGGTGGAAGGACGTATTTAAAAGTTTAGATTTTTCAGAGGAAGTATGGAAAGTGAAAACTTAGAGGTAAGATTAAGTGATGAAGAAAGAAATGAACGTTCTTACTTAGAAGGAAAACTAAGTGCTTATCGTCAAGTTGATGAGCTGGCTAGAAGTGCTGTAGAAGATATACCTCCTGGTTGGAAATCTGGTCTCTCGTGTTTTAACCAACCTAGAAATATACAAAGATCACTGGATATATTACCTACTTATGACTATCGTGGAGCTGGGTTACAACTTAGTAAAATATTAGAAGGAAAAAAAATAGGAGATAGCCCCTATTTCTATCTTGCAGTAGAAAAGGATGTCACAAGATTACTTACTTATGATATAGTTTTAAAAAAGATTGCAGATCTGACTTTTCAACCTCATAAAGAGAAAACTTCCTTTATTAGTAGAATTTTAGGTAAACTACTTCCCAATTTTTATTATCCAGCACCTTAAACTTAAATGGTAGAAATTTTAGAAGAAAAGTTAAGTGATGAAGAGGGAAATGAGAATATTTCTCTTGGAGATTATACTAGAAAGTCTGTAGTAGGAGCAGTTTATAAGCTTGCCTGCTGAAAGAAAACTCCACACTTAAGTGATGAGTGAATTTCAGCTGTCATGTCGGCAAGCTTTTCTTAGTAAAGTATTAATTCTAAAAAAACTAAATAAAAAAGTCGGCAGGTTTCTTGCCGACTGAAAGTCAACACTAGTTGGAACTTTCTAAAATAAATAAATGTTTGCATTCGTTTAGTGAATGCTATGGAGAAAAAATGAAATTTGAAATAAAATCATATAGCCATGCAGTTGGAGAATTTAATTACCATATCCAACTAACTCCTGCTTTCAGGAGAGAAGTATTTGAAAATGAAAGAGTGATGAAGTTAACAATTGCA
>Ga0208375_1001339_pt1 | contig 28196 bp, 16 predicted proteins | sample RifOxyD1_FD_184038 | JGI IMG/M metagenome (GOLD analysis project Ga0208375, IMG submission 184038) | Soil microbial communities from Rifle, Colorado - Rifle Oxygen_injection D1 (SPAdes) | ecosystem: Environmental > Terrestrial > Deep subsurface > Rock core/Sediment | place: Rifle, Colorado...
CCCCCGCCGCACCGGTGCCGCCGGCCGACGCGGTCGAGGAAGGCCAGCCGGCCACCGACCTGGAAGCCGACGCCGAAGCCGGCCCGGTCACCGGGAGCTGAGCGGGCCGGCGGAACTTTCCGCGCCCGCGGCAGTCCGAGCAGGCACTCCCTGGTTCGTGATCGAGCGATCCTTTTGACGCCGACCGTTATGATGACGGTCGGCGTTCTTGTTTCCGCTCCCCGGCGTTTCCCGTCCCGGATGGGCATGCGGGCTGCGCCCGACGCCCATCCCCGCCCCGCGATCCACTTGCGACTTCGCCTGCCATCCCCAGAGTGATCCCCGACCGATGCCGATGACCGCCCGACTGGCCGCGCTGCTGCTGGCCCTGTTCATGACCCTCCCCGCCCTGGCCGCACCGGCCGATGGTGCAGCGCTGGTGCCCGGCGTGGACTACATCGAGATTCCCGGCGGCCAGCCCTACGACAGCGAGGGCGACGCCATCGAGGTGGTCGAGGTCTTCGGCTACACCTGTCCGCACTGCGCCGCCTTCGAGCCGCGGCTGCAGGCGTGGAAGGCGCGGCTGCCGGCCGATGTCCGCGTCACCCCGCTGGCGGCGCCGTTCGGCGGCCATTGGATGCCCTACGCGCGCGCCTATTTCGCCGCCCGCTCCATGGGCGTGGCGACCCGGACCCACTCGGCCATGTTCCGCGCCCTGCACGAGGAGCGCGCGCTGCCCATGAGCGGGCCGACCCCGGCCGAGATCGCCGGCTTCTATGCCGGCCACGGCGTCGACGCGGCGCGCTTCCAGGCCGCGATGGCCAGCGACGCGGTGCAGGCCGAAGTGGACCGCGCCGATGCGTTCCTGCGCCGCACCGGCGTGGACGGCACCCCGGCCTTGGTGGTGGCCGGTCGCTACCGCGTGTTGGGCGAAAGCTTCGACGAGCTGCTGCGCAACGCGCAGGCCCTGGTGGCCCGTGAGCGTGCGGCGCGCGTGCGCGTCGGCCGCGCCGACTGAAGGGCCGCCCACCGTCGCCGACCACGCGGCCTTGCCTGACATACCCCTACGCTCCATTCACTACACTGGCCGGCCCCGGCCGCGACCGTCCCCGGACGTCCCGCGCCCTGTCCCCGGCCCTCTTGCGGAGAACCACCCCATGACCCTGCGATTGCCCGTCACCGCCCGCTCCGGACTGCTGTTGACCGCCCTGTTGGCCCTTGCCGCCTGCAGTTCGCAGGAAGGCCCGGCGCCGGGCGAGCGGACCGCCGATCCGGCGGCCGCGTCGACCCCGGCTGCACCGGCCGAAGGCCAGGCGGCCCCCGCCGCCAGCGAGACACCCGCGACCCCGACCGCTCCGGGCGAGGCCGCCCCGCCGCAGGGCCCGGCCCCGACGCTGGGCGTGGAGTATTTCGAGATCTCCGGCGGCCAGCCGTTCGCGCCCGGCCCGGCCGGCACCGTCGAGGTCGTCGAGGTATTCGGCTACACCTGCCCGGCCTGTGCGCGCTTCGAGCCGCTGGTCTCGGCATGGAAGGCCCGCCAGCCCGCCTACGTGCGCTTCACCCCGGTCGCCGCGCCGTTCGGCGGGTACTGGATGCCTTACGCGAAGGCGTTCTACGCGGCCGACTCCATGGGCCTGCGCGAGAAGACCCATGACGCCATGTTCCAGGCCGTCCACGTCGACCGCAGCCTGCCGGCGCAGGGCGTGAGCGACGAGCAGATCGCCGAGTTCTACGCCGGGCACGGGGCCAACGCGCAGGAGTTCGCCAACACCATGTCGAGCTTCGCCGTCGATGCGCGCATGAAGCGCGCCACCCAGTTCCTGCAGCGCAGCGGCGTGGACTCCACCCCGACGATGCTGGTGGACGGCAAGTACCGCGTCGCCAGCGGCATGCCGTACGAGGAGGTGTTGCGCATCACCGACCACCTGGTGGCCCGCGCCCGCGCCGAGAATGCGCCTGCGGCACCGGGCGGTGAGACCGCCCCGGAAGCCGCGACCGACGCCGACGCCGAAGCGCCTGCCGCCGAGGAGGCGGCCGGCTGACGCCAGGCCCCGCATGGCCGACTCGAGCGCACGGGAGATGACGCCGGACTCGCGCCGGCTGAAACTGCTGAGCGCCAACATCCAGGCCGGCTCCAGCACGCGCGGCTACCACGACTACGTCGCGCGCAGCTGGTCGCACGTGCTGCCGGCCGGCAACAAGCGCGGCAGCCTGGACGCCATCGCCCGGCTCGCCGGCGAGCACGACATCGTCGGCCTCAACGAGAGCGACCCGGGCAGCCTGCGTTCGGGCTTCACCAACCAGACGCACTACCTCGCCCAGGCGGCGGGGTTCGACTACTGGAGCCACCAGCCCAACCGCCGCGTCGGCGGGGTGGCCTCCAGCGCCAACGGCCTGCTCAGCCGGCTGGAACCGCGCGAGGTCATCGACCATGCCCTGCCCGGCCGCATCAGCGGCCGCGGCGTGCTGATGGCGCGGTTCGGCGAAGGCGACGACGGCCTGCTGATCGCCATCGTCCACCTGTCGCTGGGCGCGGCTTCGCGCGCGTCGCAGCTGGCCTTCGTCGCCGAGCTGCTGCACGACCACCCCCATGCCGTGCTGATGGGCGACTTCAACTGCCCCATCGACCGCCCGGAGATGCAGGCGCTGTTCCGCAGCACCCGCCTGCAGCCGCCCGACTGCGTGGTGCCGACCTTTCCGAGCTGGCGCCCGCAGCGCGCGATCGACCACATCCTGATCGGCGACGGCCTGAGCTGCGCCAACGCCTGCGCGATGCCGGCCGCGTTCTCCGACCACCTGGCGCTGTCGCTGGACCTGCATATTCCGGCGGTGGCGCTGCGGTAGAACGCGCGCAGGCCACTGCGCCCCGCACGCGAACGCACGTCCAGACTTGTTCCCTGGAACGAAAACGGCCGGTGGAATCCACCGGCCGTTCGCGTTACCGCAACCGCATGTCGATCAGAAGCGCAGGTCCGCCCTCACGTAGAAGAAGCGGCCGCCCGGGATGTCGTAGGTCGACGCGTCATACCCGTTGAGCGAGCACGACAGGCAGATCGGCGGGTCCTCGTCGAACAGGTTGTTGGCACCCGCGGTCAGCTCCAGTCCGCGCAGCATGTCGAAGCGGTAGCCCACCTGCAGGTCGTGGTAGGTGGTCGCGTCGAGGATGTTGCGGTCGTTCGCTGGGTCGCTGCACACCGCGAAGGAGACCGCGCGTCCACACTCCTCGCGCAGCTCACTGATGTGGCGGATGGTCCAGGCGGCCGACCAGTTGCCGAGGTCCCATTCGGTGACGAACGAAGACGTCCAGTCCGGAATCGCGCTGTCCACCACCTCGATGCCCACGCCCTGCGGCTGCCTCTGCCCCGCAGCACCGACGGCCTCGTAGTTCCCGACGAAGGTGTTGCGCCAGTCGATGTTGAACTGGCCCAGGCGCGACTCGGGGAACGCCCAGAACAGGTCCACGTCCCAGCCGTCGGTCTCGATCACGCCGAGGTTTGTCAGGCGGTTGGCGAAGTTGTTGATGTCGCCGGTCGGGCCACGGCTGATCCCGTCGCAGAACAGCGGGTCGAGCGTTTCCACGCACAGGTCGAGCTGGGTCTGTGCGTCGATGGCCTGGATCGCGCCCTCGATCTCGTGCCGGTAGAACGTCACCTCAACGTCGACGCGGTCGGAAATCGCGGTGCCCTCCAGGATGCTCGGGCTCCACACCAGGCCGGCGCTGAAGCTGTCGGCGCGTTCGGGTTCGAGCTGGTCGTTGCCGCCCGTCGTCACCGAAATCTGCGGGTTGTTCTGCGCGAAGCCTGCGGGAACGCCCAGCGCCCGGCAGTTGCCTTCCACGGACGGATCCAGGAACGGCTCGGTGCACGGGTCGTTGAGCTGTGCGTCGAATCGACTGGCGGAACCGAACAGCTCGCCGATCGAGGGGGCGCGGAAGCCTTCGGCGAACGTCGTACGCAAGACCAGTTCATCCACCACCTGCCAGCGCAGGCCCAGTTTTCCGGTGAACTCGCCGCCGAACGTCGAGTAGTCCGAGTAGCGCCCGGCCACGCTCAGGTCGAGCCGGCTGCCGCGCTCGGCGTTGGCGAACAGCGGTACGTTGAACTCGGTGAACAGCTCGGTGACGTCGTACTCGCCCGAGGTCGGCAGCGATGGCACGCCGTTGTAGAAGCCGGCCACGACGAGGGGGTCGGGCTGGTAGGCACCCTCGTACCGGCGATGCTCAAGGCCGGCGGCGAAGGCCAGCGGCCCGGCCCACATCTCGAGCAGGTCGCCCGACAGGTTGGCGGTGGCCAGCGTCAGGGTGTTCTCGCTGCGGTCGCGCACCACGGGCTGGATAAAGGCCAGCATTTCCGGGGTGATGGTGCCCGGTCCGCCGAAGATGTCGAGCGGGGTGCAGCCGGCCACGGCCGCGCAGGCATCCGGATCGCCCAGCGCCAGCGCGATGTTGCGGATGTCGTAGCTGCCGAAGTTGGTCTGCTCGGCCTCGTTTTCGCTGTGGGCGAAGTTGACGTCCCAGAACCACGCCCGCTCGCCAACGTCGAACACACCCTCGAAGCCGGTGCCGACGTACCACGTATCGACCTTCTGCTCGAACACGCGCGGCCCGCCTTCCACCGGGCGGCGCGCGACCAGGTCCAGGTTCCGCTCGTCCACCAGCGGCGTCGCCGGGTCGTCGACCGACACCAGGTCGAATCCAAACGGATTGAAGGGGTTGTCGGCCGAAATGAAGATACCGTCGGCAAACGCATTGCCCGTGCCCGCGCCCGAACCCAGGAAGAACGGCTCGGGTGCGGCCTGGTTGGTCGATTCGCGGCGGTTGTACAGCGCCTTGACGTACCAGCTGGCGGCGTCGGTCAGGTCGAAGCGGAACTGGCCGAACAGGCCGGCGCGTTCGGATGGCGTAACCACGAGGTTGTACGGCGAGAAGTTGAACGCATCGTTGGCTGCCACGTAGCAGTGGAAGTCGTCGGTACGGTCGACCCCGGTGGGGTTGCCGTCGGCATCGCGGCATGGCGTCTGGCCGGGAACATAGCTGGGATCGCTCGCGCCCGTGTTGGGGGTGATGTCGTAGGCCAGCCCGGTGTCGGGATCACGGAAAATGAAGCGGCCGAACGGCGTCGCGGAGCTGCCGAACGACACGCCCGTCCCGGGGGTCGGGAAGCGCGACTGCTCGCGGTCGGCGGCGCTGACACGCTCCTGGTCGGTGTAGCTGGCGCCCAGGAACAGGTTGGCACGGTCGCCGTTCCAGCCCCAGGCGATGTCGACCTTGCTGGTGGCGCCGTCGCCCTCGCCGTACTCGCCGTACTGCGCGCTGATGGACGCGCCCTCGAAGTTGCGGCGGGTGATGATGTTGACCACGCCGGCGATGGCGTCGGAGCCGTACAGCGCCGAGGCGCCGTCCTCGAGCACCTCGATACGGTCGACGATCGCCAGCGGGATGGTGTTGAGGTCGGTGGCGGCACCGACGCCCGACGCCGAGGCCTCGTTCACCCAACGGATGCCATCGACCAGCACCAGCACGCGCTTGGCGCCGAGGTGGCGCAGGTCGACCTGGGCCGAGCCCGCGCCCACGCCGCTGCCATCGGGCGGGAAGCCGAAGTTGCCCGAGGAGTTGAACTTGGTGTTGAGCGCCGAACCCGACCCGGTCAGCGCCTGCACGACGTCGCCGATGGAGGTCAGGCCGGTGCGTTCGATGTCGTCACGGGTGACGGTCTGCACCGGCACCTGGCCCTCGATCTCGGCGCGCTTGATGCGCGTACCGGTGACCTGGACGGTGTCGAGCGTGGTGGCGTCGTCGGTGGGCGTGGTGTCCTGCGCGGCCGCCAGGCCAGGCAGCGCGAGCAGCAGCGAAACGTGGATGGCACGGGTCAAGGCATTGCGGCGGTGCGCTTTCATGGATCTCTCTCCCTAGAAATACAGTGAAAAAACATCAATCGATGTCCCGGGCCGCTCCCCCTGCCGGGCGGCGCCACACGGTTGTAAACAATCCGTAAAGCCGCCACAAGCGGCAAAGTGCATGGCGGCCTATGTTCCTTTGCGCATAAGTTGGCCGCTTTGTCCAAGATATGACTTCAAAGCAAGCATAATTTGGCCGCACCCCACCGTCTCACCATTCTCCGAGACAGCACGATTGTCCTACATCAGCGTGGGGCATGGCTGGCGACCAACTGTTCAGCGCCTTCAGAAGCCAAAGACCACCCGTTGCCAGGCCAGCTGGATCTCATGTGCGCTGAGCGAGGCCGCTTACGACCCGAAGCGGCCGTTGATGATGGGTTGAGCTTGGGCAGAACGGCGCGACACGCGGAAGAGCAGGATGCTGCAGCTGTAACTGGCGGCCCGCCGGCAGGATTCGGAGCGCTGTAATTTCACTGGTGGTAAAGTACAGGTCGGGTAGGAGCGTGGCCCGTCGTCGCGGTTTGTGAGACAGCAAAAGTCATGAATGTCGGACGGGCAATTCGGTTGTGCCGTACAAAGAGGGCGGCCTCGCAGTGCGTCGTTGCACGCCGGGCAAATTGCTCGGTCTCGTACCTATCGATGCTCGAGAACAACAAGCGTGACCCAACGCTTTCTACGCTTATCAGGGTCGCGCAGGCACTCCAGATTCCCGTCAGCTTGCTATTCTTCTTAGCTTCGGAGCAGGAGGATCTCGGGCCGATCGATGAGAAGACCGCAGGCAAGCTGATGCAGTCCATCCATGCATCGCTGGCCAAGCCGACCAACGCAACCGCGCAATCGGGTGAGCAACATGGCTAGTGCCGAACAACTCAAGGCGTTGGTGAAGTCCTACATCGACCGGGACGACCGGCAGTTTTACTCGGTTGCCATGCAGGTCGCGGCCCATGAGGCCAAGCTCGGCCACGGCAGGCTGGCCGAGGGTCTGCGCGACATGATCGACGCCGCAAAATCGCGAGCCGTGGCGAGCGAGCAGTCAGGCAAGCTGGTTCCCCTTGCTCGTCCTCGCGGCGAGCTTGCCAATCTGCTGACAGTTGCTTACCCGAAGAGCAGGCTGGTCGACATGGTGCTCGACCCAGATGTAGCCGCACAGATCGAGCGCATCCTCAAGGAGCAACGGCTGCTTTCGCGCATCCGCGAACACGGTTTGTCGCCGCGACGAAAGTTGCTTCTGGTCGGTCCGCCGGGAACGGGCAAGACGATGACCGCATCGGTGCTGGCAGCGGAACTCGGCGTACCACTGTTCACGGTGAGGTTCGACGCACTTATCACCAAGTTCATGGGTGAGACCGCAGCCAAGCTGCGCCAGGTCTTTGATGCGGTGACCGAGGTTCGCGGCGTGTACTTCTTCGACGAGTTCGACGCGATCGGCTCTCAGCGGGGGCTTGCAAACGATGTAGGCGAGATCAGGCGCGTGCTGAACAGCTTCCTGCAGATGATCGAGAGCGACCAGTCGAATAGTCTGATTGTCGCGGCCACCAATCATGCTGAGATCCTCGATTACGCGCTCTTTCGACGTTTCGACGATGTCATCGAGTACCACCTACCTACGGCAGATCAGGGAGCGAAACTGATCAAGTCGCGGTTGGGGAAGTTCGCGCCCAAACCGTTCCCGCTAAAATCGGTCGCGTCCAAAGCCGACGGATTGAGTTATGCGGAGATACGGCGCGCGGTCGACGACGCCATCAAAGAGGCTGTCATGCATGACGAGTCGCGGGTGAACGGCGAGATATTGAAACGCGCCCTGGAAGATCGTCGAAAACTGAACCTGAGAACGGACAAGAATAGGGCAGCCCCGAAACCATGCCGGATCAACCAACCGATAAGCGGCCGCACCTAGTCCTTCTAGACACTTCCAAGGCGGTTGGCTTCACGGCGCACTCCGCTGGAGGCGGCGCGACCAGCGTTGTTCCGGATTTGCCTCGGCAGCAGCACGGGCAAGCCTTACGTGCACAGATCGAGGCATTGAAACCTGTCTCCGCCGAAGTGGTTCGTATCCAGGCGCAGCAGGGGTTGGAAGGTGGTCTCGGTCTGCAGGTTCAGTTCGCCAGCCAGCCGGATGTCGAACTAGCATTCGAGAGCCTGGCGAACGAAACCCAGAAGATCGAACTGCTCAGTGTGCGCCGGGAAGGGGAGCACACCTACGCGAACGTATTCGTCCCCGACGGCAAGCTGGCGCATTTCGAAAAATACGTCACCGAATACCTAGAAGAAAAGAAGGATAAGAACGGCAATGCGCGGGACCATCGGGCGCTGCTCAATACGATCGCCTCGATTCACGCCGCTGAGTTGCGCGCGTTGTGGACCGACGAGCCCTCCCTATTGCCAGACGACCCTTCCGTTCCTTTCTGGTGGGAGGTGTGGCTTCCGGTCCGCGGTAAGCGTCAGGCCGTCGTAGACGACTTCAAGACGCTGGCGAGACTGGCCGAACTTGTTGTCAGCGACAAGCAGGTCGACTTCCCCGAGCGAACCGTAATTCTGATGTACGGCTCGCAGCAGCAACTCTCCCGCTCGGTGATGACCTTGAACTGCGTCGCGGAGCTTCGTTGCGCTAAGGAAACCGCCGAGTTCTTCGACGGGATGGCGGTTGCCGAGCAGCAGGAGTGGGCTGATGAACTATTGCAACGCACTCAGATGCCGAAAGGAGATGCGCCTCGGATCTGCTTCTTGGACACCGGCGTCAACCGGGGACACCCGCTGCTTGCGTCTTTGATGGATGCGGCGGATCTGCACACGGTCGAGCCGGTATGGGGTGTTGACGATACCGCCAACCACGGCACCGGCCTTGCGGGACTCGCAGGCTACGGCGATCTGGCGGATGCGTTGGCATTGACCGGGCCAATCGAGATTCCGCATCGTCTCGAATCCGTCAAGCTGGTGCCCCAAGACGGTGGGAACAACGGAGACGCGCGCCACCACGCCTATCTCTTTACCGAAGGTGTTGCGCGCCCCGAAGTAGCTGCTCCGAATCGTGCGCGGGTTTTCACGTCGGCGGTGAGCGCGGCGGATTACCGCGATCACGGGCGCCCCTCGTCTTGGTCCTCGGCGGTGGACAAACTGGCTGCCGATACCGATGGGGCAGGCCAGTATCCGCGCTTGTTCGTGCTGTCGGCCGGAAATATCCGCGATCCGAATGCATGGGCTGCATATCCCTCCAGCTTGTCCACCAATCTTGTGCATGACCCGGGACAGGCGTGGAATGCCATCACGGTCGGAGCGTTCACGCACAAGGCCGATACGGAAGGGCACGCCTCACTCAAGGCGATCGCTGCTGAGGGTGGCCCGAGTCCATTTTCCACGACATCGAGAACATGGGATGGGGCATGGCCCCTGAAGCCCGACGTCATGTTCGAAGGCGGGAACGCGGCTAAGGACGATTTCGGTGCCGTTGGCATGGCGAGCCTGAATCTGCTGACTACCCACAACGAGCCCGTCGATCGTCTGTTCACGACCACGAACGCGACCAGTGCCGCATCTGCGCTGTGCGCGCGCATGGCCGCGCAGGTTATGGCGGCGTATCCGAACTTGCGGCCGGAGACTGTCCGTGCGCTCATCGTTCATTCGGCCGAGTGGACCGAAGCCATGCGTGCGATGTTCCTACCGGTTGGTCACACACCCAGCAAGAGCGATTACGTTCACCTGATCCGGCATTGCGGCTGGGGCGTTCCCGACTTGGAGCGGGCACTATGGAGCGCAGGTAATTCCCTGACGCTTGTCGTGGAAGACGTGGTGCATCCCTACGCGAAGGTGAAGGATAAGGGGGTCATTACGCGCGACATGAACTTGCACGCCCTACCGTGGCCCATGGAAGAGCTGGAGGCCCTGCAGAATGCGCGAGTAGAGCTGCGCGTGACGCTCTCCTATTTTATTGAGCCCAATCCCTCGGCTCGCGGCTCGACTTCGAAGTTCTACTATCCGTCACATCGCCTGCGATTTGATATCCAGCGTCCGCTGGATGGCTCTACCGACGATTTCGTGGCGCGGATCAATGCGGCGGCCCAGCGCGAAGATGAAGGCGACCCAGTTAATCCGAAAGACCCGAACTGGTGCCTGGGCGAACTGAAGCGACATCGTGGATCGCTTCATCAGGATGTGTGGGCAGGCACGGCCGCAGAATTGGCCAGCCGTGGGTTTGTCGCCGTCTACCCATCGGCTGGTTGGTGGCGCACTCGCCCGGCATTGGAGAGGTATGACCTTCCCGCGCGGTATAGCTTGATCGTTTCAATCCGCACGCAGCAAACCGAGGTTGATCTGTACAACGCGATTGCGCAGAAGATTCCGGTCGCTCAGCCGATTATTGTCGAAGCGTGATATCACGTGAATAGAGAAGATGAGTGACTGCTCTTGGCCGAGAGCGGACGTAAGCACGGCCAACGACAGCTAAGTGCCCGAGGTAGACTCACCGCCCACGCTTTATCACCGCTTGGGCCGCATGACGCCGCGTCTTACCGACAGTTTCGCTTCATGGGTGGACGTCGCAGCCGTGTTGCACTCTGGTCATTGGGCTGCAATGCAGGCGACTTTACATGGCGCTTCAACTACCATGACTGGCCGATGACTGAAGGGGATCCATCGAGTGGATGTGGAAGCTGCGACCTTTTTCCGTCCGTCAGTGTGGATCGACCGCCTCGTTTTCTCCGGCGGTGACGAAGTTACCTTTGAGCCGCGAGACAAGGTTTTAATTGTCGGCGCAAACAACAGCGGCAAATCTCGGACGCTTCGAGAGATAGACGAGTTGTGCAGTCAAGGAAATCACGCCTCCCAGCGGGTGGTACTGAAGCAAATCGAGCTGAAAAAGTTCGGCGAGCGCTCTGACTTGGAGAGCTACCTCCGTGCTAATGCGACAGTCGTCGATAGCACCTACCGCCTGAAGGACTGGACTTTCCACGTCAGCCACGTCCAGTTCTGGGAGCAGAACTACCTAGTCAATGGCTTGGCAGGTGGTTTCGTCCGAAACATCACCGCGAAGGATCGGCTGCAGATTTGCGAGCAACAGCCGAGCATCGCTCCCAATGAGCCAATGACACGGCCCCAGCACGTGCTCTACCAAGACGATCGTCTGATGGCAAGAGTTAGCGACCTCTTTAGGCGCTCGTTTAATGCTGATTTGATGTTTGACTTCAAGGGTGGCAGCCGGCTCCCTATTCACGTGGGAGACGTGCCGAGTGGCGCGGAGTATGCGGACCGCGCATCCGATGAGTACGTTTCCGCTGTTCGCCGATTGCCACTGCTGGATGCACAGGGCGACGGAATGAAGAGCTTTGCCGGAATCCTTTTCGAAACGGTTGCTTCGACCCGAGATGTGACCTTTCTTGACGAGCCAGAAGCGTTCCTTCACCCGCCGCAGATGCGACGAATCGGCGAGACGCTAGCACAAGAAGCCAGCGGACAGCTGTTTGTCGCCACGCATAGTAGCGACGTGCTGCGCGGTTTCCTTGAGGGCAGCAAAGGCAACGTGCGCATCATGCGTATTCGCCGAGAGGACTCCAAAAATTTCATCTTTGAAGCGCCTGCCGACGCTGTTCGAGAGCTTTGGAGCAAGCCTTCGCTTCGATACTCCAATGCACTCGAAGGTGTTTTCCACGAACAAACCATTATCTGTGAGGACGACAGCGACTGTCGGCTATTTAACGCAGTAGCGAGCTTTCTGGAAGCTCATTCCTCTCGACCCTGGAAAGACACCGCGTACATTCCCACTGGGGGAAAGGCCGCTGTTCGGAAAGTCGCGGCTGTCCTGCGTCAGGTAGGTGTGCCCATAAAGGCCGTGTTCGACATTGATTTCCTAAGCGACCGTGTGATGGTCAAGGAAACTGTGGAGGCCTTCGGAGGAAAATGGGGCGACGTGGAGAATCATTGGTTGCGTGTCGACCTCGCGGTTCGCAAGGGTGTCAAAGCGAAATCGGTAGCAGAAATTAAGGAAGAAGTAAAAAAGATCCTTGATGCTTCCGGAGCAGACAAGTTGCCGAAGGGTAGGATTAACGATGAACTTAAGCAGAACTCTCCGTGGGCCATCGTGAAGCGCATTGGCGAGGCTGCCATTCCTGCTGGCGATGCCCAGAAGGAATACGCTCAGCTGCGGGAATCGCTCCAAGCGATCGGCATCTATCTGGTTCCTACTGGCGAAGCCGAGGGGTTTTGTCGGCAAATTGGGAATCACGGGCCTACGTTTGTCACGTCCCTTCTGACAGAGATTCCGTTGGAGGATCCGTCCCTCGATCCGCTGCGTGCTTTCGTAGAACGAGTTCACCTAGGCCCTGCGTCAACGAACTAAGAGGCGTCCTTTGATGACATCCTAACTGCAGGGGCCAGAAGTCCGCTTCTGACCGGAAGCGGACATGGACTCTTGTTGCCGATACCTAAACTTACTCGCCAAGCTCTCCGATCAACTCGGCGACTAGAGACTCCGGTGCGCCAGCTTGTCGGGCGACGTCTCTGATGAACCACTTGCGGTTAATCGCATGATGCCCCCAATTGCCTTGCTTCAAGGCAAGCAGTGCTCCAGCACGGGCCTCCCGCTTGCGACGCTCGGCGCACCCCTGATGTTTTCGAGTAAGCGCATCGGACAACTTTGAGTGAAAGTACCGAGCGGTCAGCGGCGAGTAGTCGTGCAGCTGGCAGAACTCAACTAGGGACGGGCACGGTTCCTTGCTCGCGAGCTGTGCCTCCAGCTGCTCCCGAAACCAGGCTCGCCGCTCGTTGCGTCGGAGCAGGAACGGCCGCGGGAAGTGCTCTAGCCCCGGGGAGGAAAAGTCGAGGGCAAGCTGGCTGGCCGCCGTTTCCGGGCTCTCCAGGAGCTGGACGATGTCAGCGTTGAAGTACACCGCGGCGGCCACGACGGTGTTGAACTGTGGCTTGGACGTTCGCTCACGAAACCTCTGGGCGTCCCGCAGTGACGCCAACGCCTCGCCGCTCTGTATACGCCTCTCCAAGGTTGCAACGAGCCTATTGACTGGATTCGTCGCCAAGTGCGACCGGGGATAGCGCGCCAAGTGAGCGACCAGCGCCTCGGATTGCGACTCGCCAAAGAACGGTCTGCCCTCGTAGACCCTGGAACCGGCTTTCGAGCACAGAGACTGGCCGCAATGGCTGCAGGTATCCAGCTCGCGTGTGCGATGAGGATTGGCTTGGATGAAGCCGCATACCGGACAGGTGTTCGCCAGCACGAGCTTGTGAATTGAGCAGCGCCGCACAGTCTGAAGCTGCCACACGAGACGGTCGTACGCAGGCCGACCTGCAGCGCGGTCCTCCTCAAAGCAGGCCGGACACCAGGCTCGGGTGTGTCGGATCGACCCGATGGAGTTCCCGGCGCATATACCCCTGAGCGCAAGGATCGCACCGCCGCGCAGATCCTTTCGGCTAGTGGCCATCTCCAGCGCCTCGAGGACTAGTGCTGTGTGCCGGCTGTAGCCGTTGAGGCGCGCCTCGTAGCTCTTCGGAAGGTGCCGGCCAGTGCGCGCCTTCCACCAGACCTGAAGATGCCCCATGAGCTCTCGGCGAGTCGCACCGTGTGCCAGGGCGAGACGCTCGACGTACGAGTAGAGGCTCTCGACATGGGCCGTCCCCACGCCCTCGGGTGCCAAGGAGAAGAAGTGGCTCATGCCACGCCTGCTCCAACAGGGTCTCGGGTCGGGTTTCGTCGCCCGGGCCTTCGGTTCCCTCGTTTCTCGGTTCCAACTGCCGGAACCTGCGGAATCGACGGGTCATTCGCTCTGAACTTGCTAAGGAAGCTCTCGCCGAACTCGATCTCCGCCCGGATCGCGGTCATCTGCTCGACAAAACGGGTCGCTTGAAAGTGCTTGCGTGACAGGCGCCGCTCGCCCTGGGCGTGCATCCGGCTCACCGCTGCAACTGTCCAGCCGGACACGAGCCCACACGACCCGAGGCTCCCGTCATAGATCAGGTCTCTCATCCCAAACAGAGATGCCCGTCCAGCGAAAGAGAGCCGGTCGTCGAACGTGCAAAGGATTCTGTCAAAGTTCGCGGCATCCTCTGCCGCGGTTGTGTAACGCGGGAAGTTCACCACTGTCAGCCGGCCATTGAGATGGGACGACTCGAAGCAGGCCGTCAGCAGCTCGTATCCACCCACCAGGAGGATGATGGCGCCGGAGTCGTTGCCGATGCACTTGAGCGTGTCCAGCGCACCAGCCACGGCGCGGCGGTCGCGTGTTCGCAACAGGTGCTGTGCCTCGTCCACGACGACCACACGCGTCTGACGTTGGGCGAAGGCAGGCTTGAGATGTACGTTCATCTCGGTTTCGGTGCTATGGCGGGTAGGCGGAAGCCCGCCCTCATAGAACGGGTGCTGGATAGCCTTCAGCATTTCGAGCAGCAGGTAGCGCGTCGACATGAAGCCACGGTCCGTGGGCGACGCCAGAACCGTGATGTAGGGAAGCGTATTTGCGGCCCACCCCCTGCGGGGGAAGGCCAATGGCATGACCGATTTGATCAACGAGCTCTTGCCCACGCGGGTAGGCCCGGCCAGAAGGATCACACTTCCCTCCAGCCCCAGCGTTACATGGGCATGGATCGCGTTCTGCGTGGCGACGTAGCGCGGGTGCGGGATATGCAGCGATTTGATCTTCGAGACGATCTCATTGGCGTCCATCGTCGCGCCTCGTCGTCTTGAACGGGATCGGCTGCGAACGCGGTGCCGGAAGCACGTTTTGGGATTTCGGTACGGCGGTATGCGGCTGGTAACTCGATGCCTGGCTTTTCTCGTAAGCGATTCGCACCTGCGTGCCCAGCGCTTCCTGTCTCTTACGCTGCAGCCTCGCCCTTGCGTGCGAGCACTCGGCGAAAATGATGGATTCCAGAACATGCTCCATGCCCGAGCCCGTCAACTCACGTCGACTCGCTCCATGCGTGCAGGTGACAAGTGCGCCGTCCACGAGTGCGTACAGCCGGTTGCAGTCCCAAGGCTCTTGGAACACCTGTACGCGAGCTCTTGTTCCCCGGCCCAGCAGCTCTTTGGCGAAGTGCCACCGCTCCAAGTGCTTGATTCCGCGCTGCGGGTCAATCCTGTGCGTACGGGGGAGAGGAAGCGCAGATCGCGCGAGAAATTCCGCGTCGAAGTCGATCTTTGCTCCGGAAAGACCAAAGTTGGCCATGCCTTCCGAAAACAGCTCCTGAGGGCTTCTCAGTGCACTCCCGATCGGATGGATGTTGAAGTACCCGAAGAGGAAGTCCTCCACCACCTTGTGCGCACTTTGGAAGTCGAGCCTGGCGAGCTTCTGCCCCTTATGGCTGGAGGATACGGCTCGCTTCTTCGCATCGTTCGCGGTACCACCGGGAAGGGACTGAAGGAAGTTGCAGACACTCTTGAAACTGCTCTCAATTTCCCCGCCTCCACGCCCATTGCCTGCTGACCGGGTCTGTTTTGCAAGACCGTAGTGTGCGACCAGTAGATCGAAGTAGGTCGATATGAAGTCCGGACCTCCGTCGACTGCGATGGTCTCGGGCAGCCGGCCGTGGCGCCGCACGCAATCCCGGAGTACACCGCTGCATGCCCACCGACTCGGGTGCCTAAAGCCGAGCGACATCGCCAGGATGGCGCCCGAATACTGGTCACGAAGCGCAGTCAGATAGGGCCGCAGCGTGAACCCTTCGTCCCGGTCGCCCACGAGGACATGAAGGTCGCAGGTGTAGTGGTCGACCTGTCCGCGCTCGAACGGCCGTAATGGCCCGAGGCTTCGCTGCATGGGATCCACCGGCGCGGCCATTGCATTGGCGAGTCGGCGTCCGCCACGAGAGCGCCCTGCCTGCTCAGGGTCAACGCGCTTGCACTCCCGATAAAACGTAGGCAGCGAGATGGGCGCTGATGCGCTGTCAATCTTGCCTTCTGCGCGCGCCCCGGCATGATCGAGCAGGTACTGGTGGAAAGCCGCCTTGGGTGTGGGCGCAACTGGCGTCAGGTAGTGCTTCTCTATTGACTGGCGCAGCAACTCCATCTCGACCGCAGGCACGCGAGCGCTTCGGTTGCCCTGAAATCGATTGCGCGGGATGAGGCCTGCTTTTCCGATCTTTTTCAGAGCGGTCCGCCATCTGCGCAGCGTCCGCTCTGAACGAGTGGTGGGGATCTCACCACTGATCTGCTGACTTCGGCTGCACGCGGCCTGCACTTCAGATGAGGAGGCAGCAGGGACGCTGTCACCCGCGAATGCAGTGGGCAGGAACACGGTCGCGGCGATGTGGGCACGCAGCGCGCTTTCGTCGATCGCAACCCAGGCATCGTGCAGCAGGGAGAGCCGCGAACGCTCCAGGTCCGCGGCGATCGCGCCGTCGCCGATCATCTGCATCAGAGGCGTGGCATCCAGGATACCCAGCGCTTGAAGCAGCACCGATGCTGGTTGCGGCCCGGAGGCCGCCAGAACTGCCAGCGTCCTACCAATAAGCCGTTGATAGGCTTTTGGTCGCTCGGCACGCTTGGCGCGCAGCAACAGCTCAAGGTTCTCGACCTTGATGGCGTTGATGTCGGAATCCGTCACCACGTGATGGCGCAGCCCCATGCCCGAGAAGCGTTCATCAGCCGCAACGTCACACAGTGTGGCGCCTTGGCGTTGCCAGCGATTCGGTTGGCGGGCAAGGAGGTCTTCGCACGCCTCCTTGGGCTTCACCTGCACAAGCTCCACGCGGTCCTTTCGGATTACAAGGAAGTCTGGGGTGTAGCCCACTCGACGGGGCTTGCCGTTGGCCGACGTGATCCTCAACTGCACGGGCTCGGGTTGGTCCCAGTACTCAAGCACCTCCGGATCGGACTCACAGAGCGTCGCAAAACTGCGCTCCAAGGTGCTTTCCGTGCTGACTGTGTGGCCCATCTTGAAGCTGGGATAACGCCAAGTCGTATTGCGAACGCACGAGGAGGAGACGGACCGGGAGGGGGCGCTGCTGCGGACGCGAGAAACGTAGTCCACTGCGGTCTCGGGAAGCTGCAACGCTGCACACAGCGCTAGAACTTCGGTATCGGTCATAAGCATGGCCAAAGCCTCTGAGGGGTGGCCGGCTGGCCACAGACAAACGGGCCCGTTCCGCCTGTCGGGGAACGGGCGGGAGCACTTGACTTTCAGAGGGGTCGCTCAGATGATCGAAGCCAACGGGAGTTCACATCCGTTGCTTCTCAGAAGGCCTCGCACGGCAATGCGGGGCCTTCGTCATTTGAGCGATGGGGATTCACTCGCTCATGGGAAGGCCCTCCTTCTGGTCACGCGCATGCGAGGGCAACGCGCTCTCCAGCCACGCGCGCACGTCTCGGGTGGCGGCAAACCAGCCGCGCCGCCCTGGCAGGCGGAACATTTCGATTTCCAGTCGACCTGAAGCACGGGCCTTGCCCAGCGCCTCCCGGGTCGGGAAGCCCATTACACGCGCAGCGTCTGCGGCCGAAATGATCGGGCTATCTGGAAGATAGAGGGAGAGTTCTGAGCTGGTCGACTTCGCGGGCTTGTGCACGGTGTCTCCTGCCTAGATCGCATCTGGGACGGCCGGTAACGGCCTCTCCAGTTTGCGATTGGACACTGGCATAGCCGCGGGCTAAGCGCAAGCTATACTTGTTCGTAACCCATTGATCCTAAAGATATATTTATATCGCTTCGGCGTGCGTCCAAGCGCTGCAGGTGGGACAATAGATGTCTCCAATCAGGCGCTTAGAGCGGGAGGTCGGCGATGGATGACACACCGGACAGGAGCAACGTGGTCGACTTGATGCCGCGCATCAAGAAGACCTACGACCCCTCCAGGATCAAGGTCCTTCTAGACCTCGAACCCGTCCGCAAGCGGTCAAACCTGACGGTGCTCGGTGGCGAATGCCTGACGTCCTCACAGATCCAGGAGCTCCTTCGCTTCGCGGAGCGGGACGAAACGATCTGGGCGATCGCGCTGCTCGACAACTCCGCGAACAAGACGCTTTTGTTCCGGGACTGGTATCCCCCTGAATACCTCTGGTGAGGCCTCGAGAGCACCTGATCTCCCTGCTCTAGCAAGCTCGGAGGGATTCGTAAGTCGACCGGCCTCGCATCGCTGCTGCTTGGTCCCCTCGTGGCGTAAAGGGGGGCCGAGGAGGGGTTTCACGCCCCTCTTGTCCGGGGCGCCCGTGGGAGCTAATGTCCGGCTTCGTCCTAGGGACGAGATGCGCTTGCTAGGGGGCTAGCTCAAGCGCGCCAAGGAGCCCACCCGCGACGGGTGCGCAAAGGTGATGGGGACAACTTGATGAAGCACGGTGATGCTCCGGCCAAGCGGCCGGTCTTTGGTGCGTCTGCGCTAGTTGCGTGGACCCTCGCCATTGCAGGCATGGGCATGGCAACCCAGGCCTTGGCGCAGCAGCAGCCCATTCTTCCGTATCAGGAGTACGACAAGCGCATCCGCTCCGCCGAGATGGCGGGGGCGCTTAAGTCCGACCTCTTTGGCGACAGCGTCAGCCTTTACAACGGCGCTACGGACTTCTCAGTAGTCGACATCGATGTACCGGGAAACAACGCGCTCCCAGTGCAGCTACGCCGTCGCCTACAGCTGCAGCAGCGCAGGATGGCCTACCGACCGTTGGGCGGATTCGGGGACTGGGACATCGACGTCCCTTACATCCATGGAACCTTCGACTCCCAGTACAAATGGAACTCAGGAAGCGGGGACCTGACCAACCGGTGCTCCCAGCCTTGGTATCCGCGAACCGTTTTGCCATTCCGAATTGAAGACATTTGGGCCGGCAATCACCTTCATCTCCCGGGGTCCGGCGATCGAGAGGTGCTGCGCCGTACCGACGCGACGGTTCCCAGCGACGGGAGCTCGTATCCATGGAGTGCAGCCGGGTTCGTGGCAATCCGGTGCGTAGCGGCCTCTGGCTACAACGGGGAAGGCTTTGAAGCGGTTACGACGGACGGCACCACGTACACCTTTGACGTTGGCGTCGAGCGGAGTGCGGGCGCCATAAGCAAGGGCTCCATGCGTACGCGCACGACTGTCTACCTGATGGCCAGCCAGGTCACCGACCGCCACGGGAACTGGGTCAAATACAACTACAGCGGTGGTCTCTTACAGAGCATCTCCTCCAACGACGGCCGTTCCATAACCCTGCAGTACTCGGGGGGACACATCAGCGCGGCCACGGTGAATGGCCGCACATGGCAGTACGCCTATGCGCCCTATGGATCCTCGGGTGTCTACACATCCCGGTTGATTGAGGTCGTCCAGCCCGACAGCTCAACGTGGACGTATTCGTACAACAGCGCACTCGATCCGCAGTACGTCCCGCTGGACATTCCCGCGGACAATCGCTGCCTGGAGCACCCGGTCGCGACCGATGACTTCACGCTTACCGTCAAGCACCCATCCAATGCGGTCGGAACGTTTGACTTCGGTCTGCGCAGGCACCGTCGAAGCGGAACGCCAGAGAATGCATGTGTCGTCGACAATCCGACGTACCCACAGACGTACCGACTGGCTACGCCGGACTACTTCGACGTTTACAGCCTCAAGAAGAAGACCGTAAGCGGCCCTGGGCTGTCGCCCCTCGTCTGGCAGTACTCGTATGACAATGTTCCCAGCCAGCGGACCTCGGGACTCGTACCATGCCTGTCATGCCAGCAGTCAAAAACCAACGTTGTTCTTGAGCCGGATGGCAGCTGGAAAGAATTCGACTATGGCGTGCTCTACGCGCTGAATGACGGCCGCCTGCTTGAGACGCGCACATACTCTTCTGCCGGAAGCGAGCTCGAGTCGAATACCAATCAATACGTGACCGAGTCAGAAGCGGCCAACATGCCGTTTCCCGACATCTATGGCACCTCCTGGAGCGGGGGTGACCCGTCGAATACGCGTATCCGGCCTGTAAAGACCACGACGGTTCAACGCGGACCCCTGACCTTTACGAACAATGTGACGCTGTTCGATGAGTTCGCGCGATCCGTGACGGTAGTCAAGTCGAGCTCGCAGGGTTACACCCGTACCGACGGGGCAACCTATAGCGACGACCTCGCTGACTGGATCTTGGGACAGCCCGCCACAACTACCGTCAACGGAGTCCAAGAGTCGCGGACTGACTACGACACCAGTGCGCGTCCGATCCGCCAGTACATGTTCGGACAGCTTCGCCAGACGCTGACGTATAACAGCGACGGCACGGTGGCTACGGTCAAGGACGGTAGAAACAACGTCACGACCCTCTCTTCGTGGAAGCGAGGCGTCCCCCAAGCGATCAGCTACGCTGACGGCACAACCGAGTCGGCCGTTGTCGATAACAACGGGTGGATCACAAGGACGACGAACGAAGCCGGGTTTGCCACCAACTATGGCTACGACGCGATGGGACGCATCGCGTCCATCACGCATCCAACCGGGGACAGTACCGCTTGGAACGTAACGCAGCAGACCTTTGCACCTGCAGCTGCAAGTGCCTACGGAATTCCAGCGGGCCATTGGCGGCAGACCATCAGCACGGGTAACGCGCGGACGATCCGCTATTTCGACGCCCTCTGGCGCCCTCTCCTGGTGCGCGAGTACGACACGGCCAGCGCTGCGGCAACGCAGCGACTCACGCGTCACACGTATGACCATGAAGGACGAACCACCTTTTCGTCCTATCCTGTGGCGAGTGCGACAAGCCTTGCAGGAATTACCGTCGGCACCACGACCACCTTCGACGTCTTGGGACGTACGCGCAAGATCGTCCAAGCTTCGGAGCTAGGTCCCCTCACAACAACGATCAACTACGAGTCGACCAACGGCTATAAGATCGCGACCAATCCCCGCGGCAAAGTCACACGCACCTGGTACAAGGCTTTTGATGTTCCCACCGAAGACTGGCCCGTCGCCATCACCTACCCGGGTGGACGGACAGACATTGAGCGCGATGCCTGGGGTAAGGCCCGCAGCATTACACGCTCTGATATGTCGGGCACTTCAGCAGTCACGCGTCACTACATCTATGACAGCCGGCAACAGCTATGCAAGACAGTCGAGCCTGAAACGCTCAGCACTGTCCTGGGCTACGACGCCGCTGGCAATCTGAGCTGGAGCGCTTCGGGACAGAACTATCCCGCCTTGGCGTGCGAGTCTAGCGTACCTAGCGGCATCAAGATCACGCGCACGTACGACGCGCGTAATCGGGTTCAGACCCTGACATTTCCGGATGGAAACGGAAACCAGACCTGGGGCTACACACCTGATGGCTTGCCCCAACAGGTCGTCACCTACAACGACGGCGGCACGTCGTCTGTAACGAATGCGTATACATATAACCGGCGGCGCTTGCTTGCCAGCGAGACCATGACGCCACTGGGCCAGACGGCCTGGTCAATCGGGTATCAGTACAACCCGAACGGCCACTTGGCCTCGCTCCAGTACCCGGGTGGCTTGGTGCTGGACCACGCACCGAACGCGTTGGGCCAACAAACACGCGCGGGCAGCTACGCGACCAACGTTTCGTATTTTCCGAACGGCGCCATCAAGCAGTTCACATACGGCAATGGAATTGTCCACACGTTGACTCAGAACACCCGTGGCCTGCCCGAACGCAGCCGTGATGCGTACGGCTCGACAGCCTTCCACGATGACAGCATGGACTACGACCAGAATGGCAACGTCCTTGCGATCAGCGATGGACTGCCTGGGGCCCGAGGCAATCGCGACCTGTCCTACGATGGACTTGATCGTCTGACTGCAGCCAACTCGCCTATGTTCGGGCAGGCCAGTTACAGCTACGACGCGCTCGACAACCTGCGAACCGTCTCCGTTGCCGGACGCAACCACACGTACGAATACGACAGCCGCCAGCAGCTGACAAACGTCAGGAATTCAAGCGGCGCGACGGTTATCGGGCTGGGCTACGACGCCCAAGGCAACTTGGCGAACAAGAATGGCGCGGAGTTCGACTTTGACCTTGGCAATCGGCTGCGACAGGCGGTGGGCATCGAAACCTATCGCTATGACGCTCACGGGCGCCGGTTCGAAGCCGACCACCCTGCGCTGGGAAGCATTCGCTCGATGTATGGGCAGGATGGTGTACTGCGATACCAGCGCGATCTGCGCAAAGGTAAGGCCACCAGCTATGTGATGCTTGGCTCAAGCCTGGTCGCGGAGGTCCAAGACACGTTCGCTCCCGGCACGCCTGTGCTGACAGTGCCCAGCTACAGCGCCAACGGCGCATACCAGGTCCAGTGGACCGCGACGCCCTCCAGCACGCGCTATGAGTTGCAGGAGTCCACTAATGGCGGCACATGGCAAGGGTCGTACTCTGGAACGTCCACCAGCCGGTCGCTTACCGGAAAATCCAGTGCCGAATACCGGTACCGCGTCCGCGCGTGCAACACATCGGACTGCAGTGGCTGGAGCGCGATTCACGCCATCACGGTCGAGCTCCCTCCGAGTTCTGCGCCCGTTGTCACCCTGCCCTCGACGGCGCCCAATGGCGGTTTCACAGCCTCCTGGACGGTGGCGCCGGGTTCAACCGAGTACGTACTACAGGAGAGCGCGAACTCCGGCGCATGGTCGACGATCTATACGGGGGCTTCGCTAAGTCGTGTATTCAGCGGAAAGGCGGCGGGTTCGTACGCCTACCGCGTCAAGGGATGCAACCCGGCGGGCTGCGGCCCGCTGTCGACGACTAAGTCAGTCCAATCCATCTATGCCCCGAGTTCGGGCCCGTCACTAACGCTGGCATCGCAAAGTCTTACCGGCGCATACGTCGTGAGTTGGGCTGGGGTTGCGACAGCAGCCAGTTACCAGTTGGAGCAACGAGTGGGAAGCGGGAGCTGGACGCTGCTGCAAAGCGGCACCGCTTTGTCTCGGAGCGTCTCAGGTGCTGCGGCAGGTCAGTACAGCTATCGCGTCAAGGCTTGTAACGACGCAGGTTGCGGCCCTCTGTCTGCGGCGAAGACCATCCTCGTCACGCTCAAGCCGACGGCAGTACCCACGCTGACGGTCCCGGCGCAAGGTTTGAACGGCAGCTACAGCATCAGCTGGACGTCGGTCGCAACCGCTACCACGTACCAACTGCAAGAAAGGATCGGTAGCGGTGCTTGGACCAACATCCAGAACACGTCCTCCAGAAGCCGCGGGTTCTCAGGGCGGGCCGCCGGCACGTATTCCTATCGCGTGCGGGGCTGCAATATCGCGGGGTGTGCGTCTTTCTCCGCGATCAAGGCAACAACTGTGATCTTGCCGCCACCGGTTCCATCGATCACGCAGGCGCACAAGGTTTTGATGATCAACACACCTGGCACCCTGCAGACCTGCACGGTGCGATGGACCAGCGCCACTGGGGCTAATGAGTACCAATTGCAGGCGGTTGGAGGGAGCACGCTTTACACCGGCCCTGAAACATCAGTGAGCTCCGGTCCTTATTCAGCACAGTACTGTGCACCGAGTTACGTCGTTCGGAGCTGCAACGTGGCTGGCTGCTCCGCGTGGTCGCCACCTCGAACGCAGACCGTTGAAACGATCGATTACGGCGGAGGGGACCCGCTATGAAGATGCGCTGGATTTTCGGGCTTCTGGCCCTGCTAACTCTCCCTGCACACGCGCAGCAGTCCGTCAGGTACATCCACACTGACGGCTTGGGCAGCGTCGTGGCGGTGACGGATGGCAGCCGCAACGTGATCGAGCGGAGGGAGTACGAGCCATTTGGCGCGCAACTGACGCCAGCCGTTCAGGACGGGCCGGGTTATACCGGCCATGTGCAGGATGCGGCTACGGGGCTGACTTATATGCAGCAGCGCTATTACGACCCGAGAATTGGTCGTTTCGTGACTGTGGACCCGGTGTCAGCTCGCCCTGAAGGTGACAATTTCAATCGGTACAACTATGCCTTCAACAACCCGTATAGATTTACTGACCCGGATGGGAGAGAGGGCGCGGCAGTAACCGCGAAGATAACCGGTCAGTGCGATCACTGTCTCGGAAATGGCCCACCACCTGAAGGGAGCGCTAGCGTTCTCGCAGCTGCGGGCACGGTTGTGGTTGGTGGACTCTTTGCACCTCAAACGCTTGTCGGTGTAATTCGATTTCTTGGCCGGGACGGAATAGCGGATAGCCCGGTTGTTGCCGGCATCTCCGTGGGTCGAAATCCAGGAGAGGCCCGTGCTGCGCTTGAAGCTGCAGGTCACGGTGGCCGGCGAATCTCCAATGATGCAGGCACGGAGACCGGCACGCTACACAACATCCGAGACATGAAGATGGATGTCAGAGTGATGGACGGAGGGCCCAAACATCCGGCCCGTATTGTTACCACTCGAGAAGGAACTCGACAGCCCGTCAATCCCGCGAATGGAAGGAACTTCGGTAATATCCCGCGAGGTGAGCAGCGTACAGGCAGTCACATAGTTTTCAGGGAGCGTAAAAAATGAGCCGCATACCTACCAAAAGCGCTTATTGCGCGGCCGATATTCTGCACTCATTGCTTGTTAATTCGCAATTGGACCAGATTATTGCATATAGCATTCAAGTGACCCTGAGATTTATTGCGGATGGTTCCAGCGGGGGATTCCATTACGTCAATCTCCACCTGCTGTGTGACGCGATAGTCAAAAAAGGAACTGCGCTCCCAGCGCTTTGCCCCTCGTCAAACGAAAGGGGCATGTTTCTTAAGCACGCCCACCCTCTTATTGGCGAGTATGTCAGAGATGTTAAGTTGGAATCTAACGGCGACTTAATATTAGCAGCCGGGAATTCTACGATCGAACTTATTCACTTGGATGATTATCCACCCGATGGCAACTGGGCGTGGAAAGTTGAACGAGAGGACGTAAGTGCAGATCGCCCCGGAGGCCCGGTCTATGTAGCCTGCGTCCCCGACCAACCTGAAGTGCTTTTCGTCTGCTCAAGCACTCATCGGACTTCTGAATCCGAAGATTCGTGAAACTACGCTAGGCAATTTTGGTTACTACACTTTGCTGAACATGATGGCCTTATTTGCGGGGTCTTAAGGGCGCTTGCTTAGAGGGGGGCGCCATAACTCTAATGGGATGGCCCGGAAATTGCCTCTGTTAATGATGCGCGAGATTCAGGACCTGCGTCGCCCAAGTTATGCTTAACGAACACCTTGCGTGCCTTTAGCCGTAGATTGGCCGCCTGCAGCGGCGCTCATATCCTCGTGAATGTATTAGGGGGCCTCGGGAGCACCTGATCTGCCTGCTCCCGAAAGCTCCAAGTGATTCGTAAGTCGATTACGCTCTCATCGCCTGCCGCTTGCTCTCTTCGTAGCGCCAACGGGGGCGAGGTGGGGTTTCACGCCCCACTTGTCCGGAGTGCCTGGGGAGCGCTAATGTCCAGCCTCGTCCTAAGGACGAGATGCGCTTGCTAGGGGGCTAGCTCAAGCGCGCCAAGGAGCCCACCCGCGACGGGTGCGCAAAGGTGATGGGGACAACTTGATGAAGCACGGGATTGCTCCGGCCAATCGGCCGGTCTTGGGCGCGTCTGCACTTGTCGCGTGGACTTTCGCCATCGCCGGCATGGGTCTGGCGACCCAGACGGCGCACGCGCAAGAGGCCAAGCAGGTCTGGGAGGAGTACGGCAAGCGCGTAGAGGCCAGTGGCAAGGTCAACGCATTGGGTCCTGACCTCTTCGGTGACCAGGTCAGCCTGTCCAACGGTGCGCTGTCGTTCTCTGTGACCGACGTAGCGGTGCCAGGCAACAACGCGTTGCCGGTGGCCTTCACGCGCACGTTCTCCGTCCGCGGCCGCGAAGGCTCCCATCTCTACAACGACTTCCCATTGGCTGACTGGGAGATCGACCTCCCCAACATCAGCGGCGTATTCGCGCCTGACTGGATCAGTGGCGCGGTAGCGACTCCGTACAAGCGGTGCTCCGTCACCACGGTCGGCGCCGCGCGCCCACCCGCCGTGTGGGTAGGGACCAACAACCGGTTCGAGCCTTTCGAGTTCTGGCAGGGTCATCAGATGAGCCTGCCCACCGGTGGCGGCGAGATGATGCTGCTGGCCGCTGGTGCCCCCAAGCCCACTACAGGCGGGCCCTACTACTGGGTGACCGCCGACCAGACCCGCGTGTCGTGCCTTTCGGCGATCAAGAACTGGTCAGGCGGTGGCGAAGGCTTCCTCGCGGTGGCCCCTGATGGAACCAAGTACTGGTTCGACTGGATGGCCCAGTACCTGGAGCCGCAGATCAAGAGCAGCACGATCATCGGCGATCCCGGCAACACCGAGCAGATCGACTACCAGCACGCCCGCCGCCGCAACGTGCTGTACCCGACCCGGGTCGAAGATCGCTTCGGAAACTGGGTGACGTACACCTACACGAATGCGCGCACCGCACCCGTCAAGCTGACCAAGATCCTGTCCAGCGACGGGCGCCAGATCGATGTCGGTTATGACACCCAGGGCAGGGTGGCTTCGGTATCGACAGACACGCGCACATGGCAGTACCAGTACGCTGCGGCCGGCAGCGTGGATCACACCCTCCGGACGGTCATCCAGCCCGACCAGTCGCAGTGGACGATCAACTTCACGGGGCTCCTGAGTGCCCGGGTGAAGTACCAGGAGGGACCGCCCGGGGAACCATGGCGGTCATGTACGCGACAACCCGATCTGGTAACCCCAACCACCTTCAGTGGCTCTGTCACGCACCCCTCGGGGGCTACGGGACAGTTCCAGGTGGATGTCCAGCACCAGGGGCGGACCAATGTGCCCGTCAATTGCACGAACTTCACGTCCCCCTATAACGACGTCACTGACGACCTGCCTTTCTGGCCGATTTCGCACCACAGCCTCGCGTTGACGCAGAAGACCGTCTCCGGACCGGGGCTCCCCACCCGTACGTGGTCCTACGGGTACCAGTCACCCGCCACGTTCTTCTACCCAAGCGGAAGTTCGCTTCACCCAGTCTGCCCCGTCGACAAGGACTGCAGCATTCCGCAGTGCACCTCGGATGATTGCGCCGGGTCATCGGTGACCACGGTGACCGATCCTGCCGGCCATTGGGTGCGCTATCACCACGGCAACAGCTACCGCTACAACGAGGGCAAGTTGCTGAAGGTCGAAGTGGGGACCGGTTCTTCCACGGTCCTGCGCAGCACCCAGCACACCTACGATCTGAGCCAGGTCGACAAGGCCTACCCCGCGAAGTGGGGCACGAGCCCACGCATGAACGGGGAAGGCTTCACCTCCGAGTACCACAGGCCGACGGTAGCGCGCTCTATCGTGCAGGGCGGCGCAACGTTCTCGCGGACCATTTCGCAGCTCGACGAGTTTGCGAACCCGGTCAATGTCACGCGGGCCAGCACGCTCGTGAACAACCCCGCTCGGACGGAAGTCACGGCCTACCACCACAACCTTTCAAAGTGGGTACTCGGGCAGGTGGCGTCGGTGACCAAGACCGCACCGGGCGCGAGCCAGGTGATGAGCTCTGCCACCTACCATTCCACTTATGCGTTGCCCAGCACGATTTCCAGTTTCGGAAAGCTCGTGCAGTCACTTACGTACAACGCCGACGGAACGGTCGCCACGGTCAAGGACGGCAACAACAACGTCACCACGCTGGGCAGCTGGTACCGCGGTGTTCCGCGGTCGATCGGCTACGAAGACGGATCATCGGTCTCTGCTGTCGTCAGCCCGGCGGGCTGGGTGACGCGCGCAACTGACGAGAACGGCTACGCACACAATTACACCTACGATCAGATGGGGCGCTTGGCGACCATTGCCTATCCAGCCAATGACGATGTGGCGTGGAGCAGCACCGTGCAGTCGTTCGAGCAGGTGGCAGCCAGCGAGTACGGCATTGCAGGCGGACACTGGCGTCAAACGGTCCGCACCGGCAATGGCTTCAAGATCAATTATTACGACGCACTGTGGCAGCCCCTGCTCACGCGTGAATACGACCACGGAGACGTCGCCGGTACGCAGCGATTCCAGCGCTTCGCCTACGATCACAACGGTCGGGTAGTGTTTGCGTCCTACCCCAGCACCAGCAGCAGTCCGACGACTGGCTCCTGGTCGGAGTTCGATGCGCTGGGGCGTCCCACCTCGGCATCGCAAGACTCGGAGCTGGGCTTGCTCAGCACGATAAGCCAATACCTGACGGGCTTCCGGAGCCGTGTCACGGACCCGCGAGGGAAGATTACGGAAACGCGCTTCTGGGCTCTGGATGAGCCTGCTACGGACCGACCCGAGCTTGTTGTATCCCCAGAGGGCCAGTACAACTACATCGGCCGCGATGCCTTCGGGAAACCCACGTACATCGTCCGCCGCGATGCACCGGGATCGATGTCAGCGCGTCGCAGCTACGTTTATGACGCCGCCCAGCAGCTGTGCAAGACGATCGAGCCCGAAACC
>Ga0208375_1001340_pt1 | contig 28192 bp, 23 predicted proteins | sample RifOxyD1_FD_184038 | JGI IMG/M metagenome (GOLD analysis project Ga0208375, IMG submission 184038) | Soil microbial communities from Rifle, Colorado - Rifle Oxygen_injection D1 (SPAdes) | ecosystem: Environmental > Terrestrial > Deep subsurface > Rock core/Sediment | place: Rifle, Colorado...
TTCTGGGTGCATGACAATTCTCGCCCAATCGGGATATGTCGGCCGCACCGAGCGGTCGACGCGAATGATGGAGTCAAATTGAAGAGTGACGTTCCCACGGATCAGCTCAAGCACTTGACGAATTTTCTTTTCGTCATGCGCAAGCATTGCCCAATCCTCGGAAGTGAAGCCGACTTTACGGCCGGTCACCACCACCTCATGCATCAGTCCCAAATCTTTTCCAAATTCAGACGCACTGTTCATGGAACAACACACCTTTCTTTTCTTTTGCTGTTTAGTTTTAGCTTTCGCCACAGCAGAAAAAGTTTTATTTTAAGACCCTTTCTGCCATAGCGAAGCAAGTTAGTATTTTAAAGAACTACTTCGGTATAGTATCATATCAAACTATCTATGTCAAGCCGTGACAACGCTTAAACTTTTTACCTGAACCACACGGACAAGGGTCATTTCTACCCACATCTTTATATTCTGATTTATTTTTTGAAGCAATATCTTGATTGTCGGTGACACCGGTTATTTTTAAAGCCTCTTTTTCCACTTCCCTTTGAGCTGCCAAATTAACAGCTGAATCATCCACCCTAGTTATAGTACCTAAAATCGCATTCTCAATAGACTCCTCCATTTCTTTAAAAAGTTTTAAACCCTCTTTTTTATATTCTACCAATGGATCTCTTTGACCATAGGCGCGCAAATTGACACTTCCTCTTAAATAATCCATAACCTCCAAATGTTCCACCCAAAACATATCAAAAGTTTGCAAACACAACTCTCTAAAAGCTTTCATAAAATTTTCTTCTCCTAATTCTTTTCTTTTTTTAGAAATTAACTCTTTTATTTTTGGCAAAGCATTAAGAGATATTTGGTCCAAATATCCTAAAACTTCTTTATTATCCCCCATCAAAATTTTTCTTCTTCTTTCATAAAAAGTTTTTCTTTGAAAATTTAAAACATCATCATATTCAAGCACATGCTTGCGAGCATCAAAATTGAGACCTTCTATTTTTTCTTGAGCGCTCTCTAATGACCGAGTGATCAGTTTATTTTCAATTGGCTCATCTTCAGGAATACCAAGGCGACCCATCATCTTTTTGACAGTATCAGCGGCAAAAACTCTCATAATATGGTCTTCCATAGAAACAAAAAATTGAGTCTCACCGGGGTCTCCCTGCCTACCCGCCCTTCCACGGAGTTGATTGTCTATCCTTCTGGCATCATGCCTTTCAGTACCTAAAACAAAAAGCCCACCCAGATTTTTTACTTTTTCATAAGTCTCTTTTTCTAAAGGTGCTCCTCCAAGTTTTATGTCAATACCACGACCAGCCATATTGGTCGCTATGGTAACATTGCCCACCCTACCAGCTTGAGCCAAAATTTCTGCCTCTCTCTCATGGTTTTTAGCATTTAACATTTCAAATTTAACACCTTCTCTTTTTAGATATTCACTTAACAATTCATTTTTTTCAATAGAGATAGTACCAACCAAAACTGGCTGGCCTTTATTTTGAAGTTCTTTCACTTTTCTAGCAATAGCTAAAAGTTTGCCATTTTCGGTTTGAAAAATAAAATCATTAACATCTTTTCTCTGCATCTCTTTATTGGTTGGTATAGCTACCGTGTTTAATCCATAAACTTTATAAAATTCTTCACTTGAAGTGGTGGCTGTGCCCGTCATACCAGATAATTTTTCATACATCCTAAAATAATTTTGATAAGTGACAGAAGCAAAAGTTCTAGATTCTTTTTGAACATTCACCCCTTCTTTAGCTTCTATAGCTTGATGCAGTCCTTCAGACCAACGCCTACCGGGCTGAAGTCTTCCGGTATAAGGGTCAACAATGACCACTTCATCATCTTTAACGACATAATCTTTATCTTTAAAATAGAGAGCCTTAGCTTTGACTGCTGTTTCTAAGTGATGAACCAGTTTAATACCGCCTTCAGCATAAATATTTTGAAGTCCCAATATTTTTTCTGCTTTACTAATACCTTTATCTGTCAAAAATACTGCATGCATTTTTTCCTCCAGAGTATAGTGTTCATTTTCTTTTAAATGAGAAGCTATTTCAGTAAACTTTTTATACAAAGCGTCAGAATCAGACGCTGGCGCCGATATAATAAGAGGGGTTCTAGCTTCATCTATCAAAATAGAATCTATCTCGTCAATAACAGCAAAATAATGATTCTTTTGTCTGACTTTATCATATTGATATTCAAGATTATCTCGCAAATAATCAAATCCAAATTCGCTGTTAGCACCATAAGTGATATCAGCTTCATAGGCCTCTATCCTAGTGCAAGGTTTTAAAAATTCGTGGACTATATGGAAGGATCCTTTTTTATCTCTTTCTTCATCTTTATCGCTATCTTTATTTTCTGGATTATAAATAAAAGAAGAATCATGAGCGATTACCCCAACTTTCAAACCTAAAGCATCATAAATTTGCCCCATCCAAGCGGTATCGCGACGAGAAAGATAATCATTAACCGTCACCACATGCACTCCTTTGCCGATTAAGGCATTCAAATAGACAGGCAATGTTGCTACCAAAGTTTTTCCTTCACCGGTACGCATTTCAGAGATACCTCCTTGATGCATCACAATACCTCCTAAAAGTTGCACATCAAAATGTCTTTCTCCTAAAGTTCTTTTAGCCACTTCTCTAACGACAGCAAAAGCTTCCGGTAAAATATCATCTAGCGTCTCTCCCTTTTTAAGCCTTTCTCTAAATTCAAAAGTTTTAGATTTTAATTCTTCTAGATTTAATTTAGAGACGGCTTCTTCAAAGCTGTTTATTTTAGAAACAATAGGTAATATTTCCTTTATATACCGAGAACTTGCGTCTCCAAATATTTTATTCAAAAATGACATAATATCGCTATATTACCATAAAAAGACTATAAATTGGAGACAAACAAAAACTCCATATAATGGAGTTTTTGTTTAAGTGGGAGAAGAATTATTTTCTCTTTTTCTTAGCCACTTTCTTTTTCTTTGCAGGTTTTCTTTTAGGAGCTTTTTTAGCTACTTTCTTTTTAGCTACTTTCTTTCTTTTTTTTGCTGCCATTTTATTTATGTCCCGCAGGGCGGGATGAGATTATTTTTTAAGCGCGCGCTTTTTCAAAATTTTTATTATAAAAATTTTGGAGCGGCATTTCATTTTTAAAATTTAAAAATGAAATGCAATCGACCTGTTTTAATTATCGCTCTAAAAAAATATTTAGTAAATGTTTTTTTGTAAAAAAATGTGGATAACTAAAAAAGTTTTTACAAAAAATAATTTTAAATTGTTTTTTATAAAAACTTTTTTAGAATTTTCAATTTATAATTTTTATAAAATATTTTAATTTAAAAATTAAAAAATCATCCCGATTTTTTGAAGGATGATTTTTTATGTTGTAACGTGGATGACGGAAGCTATCTCCAAAACAAATGTCTATGTGAGTGCGAACCGTCACCCGCGCCACAACACATATCTTAAGTATATACTCTTAAAAAATCTCCGACAAGCTTTTAAATAAGATACTAAATTTTCAAAGGTTTCAAAGGTGCCCTTTGAGTTTTTGGAAGTGTTGTATAATAATAAACAAAAACACCACCTTGCGGTGGTCCTTTTGTAGACATTCATTTGTATGAAGAAAACTTAAATTGCTTCCTCACACTCACATAAAGAGTATAGCATAAACCCAAAATAATTGCAACCAGTCAGCTGACTGGTGTGGATAAATGCTTTTATTCTAAGGAAAAACAAGAAGTAAAATTTGAAAAAGCTGCAGAACAAGTCTCGCTTTTTCAAATTTTACTTCTTGTTTTTCCCACCCTCTCTTACCATAATTTTTATGGGTTTCTGCCAGCTTTTATTTCATTTATATAGTATTCTCCCTGTTCCTTGAAAGTAGGGTCTAAAATAATGATTTCTTCCAAAGTTTGAATAGCTTCTGTCCTTCTGTTTGCTTGCAAATAAACGGCAGTGAGAGTGATTCTGTGCTGTAAATTACTTGGGTCAAGCTCTATCCTCCTCTTGGCTACACTTATTATCTGTTCTTTCTGGCCGATAGCAAGCAATACCGTCAAATACCTATCATCAAAAACCAATTTTGATTCTGGTATTTCACCTAAAATTTGCGATCCTGTGACGGCATCTCCAGAAGCAAGCAATGTCAGGCCGTATATAAATTTAGCTTCTTCAAAAGAAGTATCAAGTTCATAAGCAGTTTTAGCTGACCCTACAGCTTCATCTGTTTTACCAGAGAGAAGATAGTTGCTCGCTAATTCAAAATACATTTGTTGTTTGTTGGGGGAAAGTTTTTGAGCTTCTTTCATTTGCTCTATCGCTTTTTCATACAAACCAAATCTTGAAAGAAAAATTCCATAAAAAATTCTATAACGAGCGTCATTTGGAATTTTACCTAAATGTTTATTAAAAGATTTATCTACTGCATCAAACAATTCTTGCTTAAATTCATTTGAAATATTTTGATTAGTCGCCATAGCAATGGCTGTTTGGGATATGTGTTCCAAACTTTCAGAAAAACCCATACCACCAGAGAGTGGTTTGGTATAAATTTTAATATCCGCCACTTGCCCTTGATTGTTTGTTTTCAAAACTTCTAACAAATCTTTATTTTGTTGCCAAGGCAAATAAACAACAAAATATACAATCCCTATGGTCAAAACTAGTATCAAGGCCTCTATTATAGGTTTTCCTTTTTCGTTCTCAAACATTTTTGTCATCTTAACTGAAATGTTATCCCACAAAGAAAAATTCATCTCTGAAGTATGCGAGTGAACATAAGCCAAAATAGTAAAGAAGAGTATATAACTGCTTATTTGGTCAAAAACGAAAAGATTATTAAAAAAGTAAGCAGAGAAAAGTCCAAGCATTATGGCTTTTTCATTTTTAGACAAGTTTTCATTTTTAGATTTAAAGATATAAAAAAGCAAAGCCAAAAGAATAGAAGTGTAAGAAAGAAAGCCCAAAAGTCCCCCTGCTACCAACCAATCAAGTGGGGTGCTATGAGCTCTATCAAACCACGGCTCCTGATTATACATACGCGAATCATAATATTTATTGAAAACAAAATTAAAACCTTCTTGTCCCCAACCCAAAATTGGTTTTTCTACAAATCCTTTTATAGCCATTGGCCAAACAAAATATCTGCCTTGAGTTTTAACTTCAGAAAAAGAAAGAGAAGAGAAACGTCTTAAGACAGGACTCTCTTTAACAAAAGTGGTGTTTTTAAAAGCCAAAAATAATCCCACAAAAGCAATGAGTCCAATAAAGCCACCAAGAGCTACTTTTCTTATGCTGTCATTTTTTTCTGATTTAAATAAAAGATATACAAAAGTGATAAAAGCACCCCCAAGAATACCCAAGATGGCTCCCCTAGTAGCGGTGAAATAAAGCACGACCAAATCCATCAAAGCAATTATTGCCAATAAGATTTTTTGCCATTTTTGTTTAAACCTGACAAAAAGAAGAGCTGCAAAAAATATATGAAAAACCATATAAATACCAAGATAGCCCGCATTACCTAAAGTGCCATCTACTCGAACTCCCCCCTGATTTATGGTAATCTTACCAGCCAACTGCAAGAAAGAATAAATAGCCATAATGGCAGAAGCGACTAAACTAGTCGCAAGGAGTTTATTCCACAACTCTTGAGTTTTTAAAACTGAACCCATCACTACAAAATAAGCGCCAAGATGGAGGAGAGTGATATAACCTTCCATTCTTTCATAATTACTCCAAAAAGCTTTGAAAGGGTTTTGAGCAAAAATATCAGCAAGTCCCATCACTATTAAAAATGTTAGTATTGCTCCCAATATCCAAGAAAATTTAGGCCGATAAGATTCGTCTCTTATAGCCAAAACAAGCCAAGTAGCAAAAACAATCTCAACTAAAAATCGGAAAACAAAAGCTTTGCCGGTAATAAATGGAAAAAAGAGTGATGAACTAACAATAAGTGGCACAAACGGCATCGCAAAAAGCCCAGCTAATATAATGTATTTGAGTTGACTGTTGGTCATAGAGAGAAGTATATCAAATATAATAATTAAATGAATAGGTAGAAAAAATCTGTTATTTCTGGTATTGTTTTGTTGTTCTAGATGCTAAATTATGAAAAATATCAGAATAATACCAAGATTAGATATAAAAGGCCCAAATGTTGTTAAACCAGTTCAAACAGAAGCTTTAAGAGTAGTAGGTAACCCCCAAAAAATGGTCCAACAATATTATAAAGATGGGGCTGATGAACTTATTTATTTGGATATTGTGGCTAGTCTTTATAGGCGAAATATTGATTTTAATTTATTAAAATCAGTCACAAAAAATATATTCATTCCAATAACTGTAGGCGGGGGTATAAGAAGTACCCACGACATAAATAATGTTTTACGTTCTGGAGCAGATAAGATTGCGATCAATACCTACGCAGTAAAACATCCAGAATTTTTGAGTGAAATAGTAAGAGAATTTGGCTCTCAATGTATTGTTCTTTATGTTGAAGCCAAAAAACAACCTGATGGTAATTATGAAGTTTATACTGATGGTGGACGAGAAAGAAGTGGACTGGAAGTAATAAATTGGATTAAAAAAGCGATTGATTTAGGTGTTGGTGAAATCTTGCTTACATCAGTTGACCAAGATGGCACTAGACGAGGGTTTGATATTGAGCTATTAAAAAAAATAAGTGCCTTCTCCCCTATTCCAATTATTGCTCATGGTGGCGCTGGTAAGCCAGAATCATTAAGAGAAGCTATTATGAATGCAAAAATTGATGCATTAAGCATTTCCTCTATTTTTCATTACAATGAATATTCAATAAAAAAAATAAAAAAATATTTAAATGAAAACAAAATAAATATTAGAACTCTATGAAAGATAAATTAAAAATAGCAATAGTAGATTATGGTGTCGGAAATTTATATAGTTTGATTAGAGCTTTTGAATTTTTCGGTGTAAAAACAATTGTTACTGAAGATGAAAAAGAATTAAAAGGAGCGGATGCAATAATTTTGCCCGGTGTTGGTTCTTTTGAAGCTGGAATGAGAGGATTAGAAATAAGAGGTTTAATAGAAACGATAAAAAAAATGGCAAAGAGTGGAAAACCAATACTTGGAATATGTTTAGGTGCTCAGCTTATGCTTTCTGAAGGTCACGAATTTGGTCTTTTTAAAGGATTGGATATCATAAAAGGAAAAGTTGTTCATTTCCCGATTTTAGATAATAATGAGAAAATTCCTCATGTTGGATGGAACACAATTTTTCCAAAAAAGGAAAATGATTGGGATAATAGTATACTGAGAACATTTGATAAAGAAGATAGATTATATTTTGTTCATTCTTATATTTTAGAACCAGAATCAAAAGAAAATGTTTTTGCTTTAACTGAATATGGCGGTCAAACTTTTTGTTCTGTTATAAAAAAAGAAAATATCTACGGTTGTCAGTTCCATCCAGAAAAAAGTGGTGAAGTCGGTTTAAAATTAATTAAAAATTTTATAAATTTAATAAAAAATGGAAAAAATTGAAACAAAATACGGCTTACCTTCAGAAGTAAAATTTTGTAAAAATTGTGTTATCTCTAATCAACGACCTAATTCTGCCATAGAATTCAATCATACAAAAAATTCAATAAAAAAAACTATTTTTTTTGACGAAAATGGAGTGTGCGACGCGTGCAATTTTACAAAAATAAAGAAAGCGCAAATAGACTGGAAAGAAAGAGAGAAAGAGTTGATAGAACTTTGTAATCTCCACAGAAAAGATAATGGAGAATACGATTGCTTGGTTCCAGGTTCTGGAGGAAAAGACAGTTTTTACGCGGCTCATATTTTAAAATATAAATATAATATGCATCCCCTTACTGTGACTTGGGCACCACATATTTACACAGATTGGGGGTGGAGAAACTTTGAATCTTGGATTCATGCTGGATTTGATAATTATCTTTGCACACCAAACGGAAAAGTTCATCGTTTATTAACTCGTCTTGCTGTTGAAAATCTTTTTCATCCTTTTCAAGCATTTATGTTGGGACAGAAGTCACTTGCGCCAAAAATGGCATTACTTTTTAATATACCATTAGTTTTTTATGGAGAAAACGAGGTTGAATATGGAAATCCAGTGGCAGATGCAACATCGCCAAAAAGAGATCAAAAATATTTTAGTGCGACAGATATTTCTAAAATTCATCTTGGTGGAGTATCAGCAATAGATTTAAAGAAGGATTATGGTCTGGTAGACAATGACCTACAGCCATATCTTCCCGCAGACCAATTTAAAATTGAGAAACTTAAAATGGAAGTTCATTATTTAGGCTATTATTTAAAATGGCATCCACAAAGTTGCTACTATTACACAACCGAGCATAGTAATTTTGAGGCATCGCCCGAAAGGACTCCCGGGACATATAGTAAATACAATAGTATTGATGACAAAATTGACGATCTTCATTACTATACGACATTTATAAAATTTGGAATTGGTCGAGCCACTTATGATGCGGCTCAAGAAATAAGGTCCGGAGATATCACTAGAGAGGAAGGAGTGTCTTTGGTAAAAAGATTTGACGGAGAATATCCAGAAAGATTTGAGGAAGAACTTTTTCGTTATTTAACTATAACAAAAAAAGAATTTCCGAGTGCTTATAAAATGTTTTCACATCCAGAAATGAATCGAGAATATTTTATGAAGTTAGCAGAAAATTTTAGATCTCCCCACCTCTGGGAAAAATTACCAAACGGAGAATGGAAATTAAAATATCAAGTAAGTTGATTATATAAAAAAATTTGACAATAATAATTTTTACTGTTAGATTTACAGAAGAAGTTATTTAAAAAGGAGGGGTTAATGATACCCACGTATAGGCAACCAGTTATCCAGATTGATATAACCAACGCGTGCAATTTGGAGTGTTCAAATTGCACAAGATTTGTTGGTCATCACAAAAAACCATATCTTATGGACATTGAGATGGTGGAAAAAGCGATTCTATCGCTCACCACACCATTTTCAACACCGTGGCAAGATTTCCCCAAAGGGTTTTCCGGGCAAATTGGAATTATGGGTGGCGAACCAACAATCCACTCCAAGTTTGCTGAAATCTGCAAATTGATGCAAACTCATGTTACCAGAGAAAAAAGAAGTCTCTGGACGGATGGCGCTCGATACAAGAAGTATGAGCAAGTCATCAAAGAGACTTTCGATAATGAGAACGTTCTTTACAACGACCACACCGACACTTCAGTCGGCTGGCATCAACCACTTCTGGTTGCCGCCGACGAGTGCGTGGAAGATAATGCACTAATGTGGCGCCTCATTCACAATTGCTGGGTTCAGTGGAGATGGGCAGCATCAATCACTCCGAAGGGGGGCTTCTTCTGTGAAGTAGCTGCTGCGCTCGATGCTATGTTTGATGGACCAGGAGGTTACCCCATTGAGCCCGGCTGGTGGGCCAAGAATCCCAACGAGTTCATGGACCAAGTTGAGCGAAGCTGTACCAAATGCAGTGCTGCTATCCCAATGCCGGCCGTTAGCGCTCACGCTGATTACGACCTGGTCTCCCCTGGAAATCTGGAAAGACTAAGGCAAGCGGGTTCGCCCCGGGTTGCCCAAGGTCATTTCAGAGTTGTAAACGACAAGTTCACCAAAGAGGAGATTGAAGCCCACATCAAAGCCGGCTGGACTCCCTGGAATCATCGTCCCTATAAAGTGTACGGTGATTTGGTGAGAATCGAAGAAATTGCCTACCGTCCAAAACTGGACGAATAATCAAGTGATTTTTACCACTTTCTGCAAACCCTCTTATGCCAAGGCATTCGAGGGTTTCCTTTTTAAAACAAAAATTTACCAAGATTTGATATGATAGAGTATAAGCAAACTCATTCTTTATGAAAAGAACACTTGCAGACAAACTAATAAGTGGCCTAAATAGTATTCGTTTTTCTATCACCGAACCTATCTTACTTTGGATTTCACGTTTAAGATTTGAACATTTATATAAAAACAAAAATAAAGAACCTTTAATTAGTATTTGCTTACCAACATATAATAGATCCAAACTTTTGATGGAACGCTCTGTACCCAGCGTTTTAAATCAAACTTACAAAAATTTTGAACTGATCATTATTGGTGATCATTGCACAGACAACACTGAAAAAATTATTTCGGATATAAAAGACCCTAGAATAAGATTCTACAATTTACCAACTAGAGGATATCGTTATCCGCCAACAGCTGAAAATCATTGGTTCGCCGGACCTGTCATAGCAAACAACAAAGCTTTAGATATGGTTAAAGGAAAATGGATAGCAAGAATAGATGATGATGATATTTGGACACCTGACCACTTAGAAATACTTTTAGAATTTGCACAAAATGGTAACTATGAATTTGTTTCAGCTCAATATATAGAAGAAAGGTATAATCAAAGACGAGTTGTAGACGGCGAGATAGCTGATGGGCCCTATTTTAATCCAAAAAGTCATAGCAAAATAAATAGTGGTCCAAAACTGGGAGGAGTGCAAACATGGTTTTACAGATCATATTTGCATTTCTTTAAATATAATATAAATTGTTGGCGAAAAAGTTGGAATAGAGTTAATGATATAGATTTAGAATATAGAATATATAAAGCCGGTACTAGAATTGGTTTTCTAGAAAAAGTAGTCGGCTATATCTTACCTCGTCCGGGGGAAGAGACTGTTGGATTAGAAGCATATAAATCAACTTCAAAAGAAAAACTAAAACACTTTGAATTTAAGAATTAATATCTTCAAAAATTTTATTCTCTCTTATAAATTCTATAATCTGTTTTTTAGACATTGGCCTGTAATCAGAACAATAATGATCTGAATTTACCTTTTTAGTTTTTGTTAAAAAGGGATTTGGTAAATCCCAGTACAGCTGATCAGAAACTGGTATAATTATAAGCATTTCTGGTAGATCAACCACTTTGTTACTCTCTTCATTTACAATTAAATGCTCGTGAGTCTTCTCCCCCACTCTTCGGCCAATTTTTTGTATTTTAGTTTTTGATTTGGCTCCTGTTATAAGTTTAAATTCCTCGGCCAAAACATTAGCCAAATCATATATATTGACAGATTTCATCTTTAAAACAAAGACCTCACTACCATACATCTCTTTTGTTGCTTTAAATATAAGATGAATGGCCTCCTCCATTGGCATCAAAAATCTTGTCATTTTTGCAGAAGTGACAGTGATTGGCCCCCCGGCTTTCATCTGTTTAATAAATGTTGGGATCACTGATCCATTTGACATAGTTACATTACCAAACCTAACGCTTGAAAAAATAGTCGGAGCATCGCCTTTATAATAATTGGCAGCTGTAGTTATCTTTTCTCCCAAAAGTTTTGAAGCGCCTAAAGTGCCTATTGGATTGGCCGCTTTGTCCGTGCTTATAAAAATAAATTTTTTAACTCTGTTGTAAAGAGCCGCATCAATAGCATTTTGAGTGCCTGTAACATTGGTTTTGATAGCTTCAAGTGGATTATAGTCACAAAGATGCACATGCTTATAGGCCGCTGCATGATAAACAATATCAACACTATTCATTGCCCTCTCTAGTCTGTCTCTATCCCTGACATCCCCAACAAAAAATCTGACTATTTTATTTTCTTCTGCCGAAAAAGAACTCTGAAGCTTATGTAGTGAAAATTCATGATTATCTAAAATCCTGACAGCTTTTGGTTTAAATTTCAAAATTTCCCGTACCAAGCTACTACCAATAGAACCGGCGCCTCCAGTAACTAAAATAATTTTGTTTTTAAATTCGTTTGTCATATTTTTGTTGGATATTCCATTTGTTTTAAAAGATGTGGCTTCAGAATATTAGATTCTGAAGCCAGCAGTATGTTCCGCCTTAACTTTTCTTTCTTATTACTTTAGCCGGGACGCCAAAGGCGATTACACCCGGCGGGATATCTTTATTGATGAAGCTATGAGCTCCAACCACCGCCCCTCTGCCGATAGTAACGCCAGGCATTATGGTGGAATGAGAGCCAATTTTGCAATTCTCTCCCAAAACCACCTTACCAGTTTTGCCATCAATTGTTGAGATCGAGTAAATAGAGCAATGTGAAGCAATTTCTACCTTGTCTCCAATCTCAACACCATAGAGAGCGTTTATGTAAGTAAACGCCCCAATATCAGTTTCTCTGCCAAGAACCAAGTTTTCCGGATGCCAAACCAACCAGAACCACTTGGTAAATTCCCCATGTTTTATAACCGGTGCTTTCCAGTCTTTGAATCTTTTTACCATTTTATTGCTCCTTAATCTTTATATAAAATACCATAATTATATTTTTAATCAATAGCTAATTTGCTTATTTAAAAGCTTTGGATTTATCTCTAATTTCTCTAAAATTTTAACTACCCTCTCGCTAGTTTTACCGTCACCCCACGGATTTTTTACTCTTTTAAGTTTAGCTAAATATTTCTTATTATTTAATGATTTATAAATTGCTTTATATATTTGGTTTCTATCATAATCAACATTTAGAACATTTTCCCCTCTTTGTCTACCAGTTTGACGATTGCCAACATTTACAACTGGGGTTTTAAAAGAGGAAGATTCAATCATAGCAGCGCTAGAATTACCAACCCAAACAGATGCTTCGCGTTCTAAAGCAAGAAAAATTTTATGCTCTAAACTTGGGAAAATTTTAAATAATTTATTATTTTTTTCTTTGTTTATCTCTTCTATGATTTTCCTACCACCAACATCAATATGAGGGTAAATAAAAATTGCGGGCATTTTTATTTTTTTAATCGCTTCTATGGTTTCTCTCATTTGTTTATCTGCATTTACTGCATCTTCACTCACTGGATGTTGCAAAACCAAAATAAATTTTTCTTGTGAATCCATACCAAGTTTAGACAATAATTCTTTTCTGGAAGGAAGCTTTTCATTTAATATTGTATCTAAAGCTGGAGCACCAATAACATTTATCCGCCAATCCTCTTCTCCCATTTTTTTTATGCGTAGAGCCGCCTCCCTAGTAGCTGGTAAATGAATATTGGCAATTTTAGTTATTGTATGACGAGCAATTTCATCAACCGTGCCAGTCTTATCACCTCCGTGAATATGAACAACCGGAATACCAAGATAAAGACAAGCGACCGCAACTAAAAGCGTTTCTGATCTGTCTCCCAAAACAAGTATCAAGTCTGGCTTTGTTCTTTGAAATTCTTCTGTTATTTTTTTAAAAAAATTTGTATTAAATTGAGCCACACCTCTTTTATCATCATTTTTAGAAATTGTATTTATAATGTTTACATTAGGGAAATGTTTTTTTATTTCATTTATTGTTTTACCAAGCTGAGGCATCAAATGCTCCCCTGTTGCATACAATATTAAATCTAAAGACTTACTCGCTTTTATTGCTTTTAATACAGGTAGCATTAAACCAAAATCAGCTCTGGTGCCAGAGACATAAGCAATTTTTTTTATTCTTTTTTTATTTGAAATCATTTTTTTTAATTAAAGTATCAGCTTTTACATATTTTTTTGACTTTTTACCTAAAATTTTAAAAAAGAGTTTTGGCGCAAGTCCAGTTCCGGGTCTTTTTATATCTATGTTGTTAAGTGAAAATTTTTCTCCTTTTTTAATGTCTGCTATAGTCACTACACTTTTTCTAGTTATTTTTATATTTTTAATTTCACTTGATGTTGGCCTTTTTTCTTTTGAACCTAAAATTTCTTCTACCTTTCTAATTCCAGAGAGCATTTCTTTAAAAATTTCCGGGTTGGCAGAAGCTTTATGGTCAGGGCCTTGCATTTTATTATCCAAAGTAAAATGTTTTTCAATCACTTGAGCACCCAAAGTAACCGCCATAATCGGCACTTGAGAGCCAAGAGTGTGGTCAGAATAACCAACAACCACATTCAACTCTTTAATCATTTTCTGCATCGCCCTCAAATTTACTTCTTCAGGTAGACAGGGATAATCGGTAGTGCAGTGAAGAACTATTATTTTATTATTGCCAACAGATTTTATTATCTTTATTGCCTCTTTTACTTCCTCCATCCTAGCCATACCCGTCCCTAAAATAATCGGTTTATTAAATTTGGCTGCATATTGAAGTAAAGGTAGATTAGTCAAATCCCCCGAACCAAATTTAAAAGCCGGCACATTAATTTTTTGAAGCAAATCAACGGAAGCGAAACTACCATGAGGGGTAGAAAGAAAGATTATATTTTTTTCTTTACACCTTTTAATTATCCGTGAATACCACTTCTCATCAAATTCCAGTTTTTTTAACATTTCTATTTGACTCTGATTTTTACCAATATTCTTTTTTTGATATTCGGCCATTTCAACATTTTGAATTGCCACCTGCCCCGCCTTAAAAGTTTGAAACTTAACAGCGTCAGCTCCAACCTCTTTTGCCTTATCAACAAGCTTTAATGCCAAATCAAGCCGGCCATTATGATTAACTCCAGCTTCAGCGATAACAAAAGTTGAATAGTTTTTACCTATAATTTTATTTTCTATTTTAATTTCAGTTATATTTTTTTTCATTTAAGTGATACGAACTTTTTTGTTTTCGCACTTTTTTCTAGTGCAAAGAGAGCTTTAAGGTGCTTTAAACTTTCTTCAAAAGTAAATGGGTACTTAGACTTTTTTTGGATTGCCCTTAGGAAATACCCGATTTCTTCTTCATACATATCTTCAGTGGTTATATAATCCTTTTCACTTTTACCTTTTTTTAAATCTATTACCTGCCAATTGTGACCAGAGTTATTATTTACTTTTCTCTGTTTAAATATTTTTATTTTATTTTCTTGCCATTCCCATTCTAAAATACCATTTGAACCCACAATTCTCAAAGTTCTAAAAGGTTTTTTGGATATCAAATCTATAACAATACTACCTGATATTTTGTTTTTAAATTTTAAAAGAGCCGAGTATCTATCGTCAGCGTTCATATCTAGATCAGAGAGTTTTTCAGTAAATCCAACTATCTGGGACAAATCTCCCAAATTAAGGGCAAAACTAAGCCAGACCAATTCAAAACCAAACATTTCTCGACAAGCACCTGTGTTTTTCTTGGCAAAGTAGACCTCTCTAAAGTCTTCCCACGGATGCCAACTTGGAAGATATTGGCCCAAATGATATTGGAATGATAGGACTTTGCCTATTGTATTTTTTTCTAATATTTTTTTTATTTCTTTTACTGCGGGATGAAATCTTAAAGTGCAAGAAGGGGCGGTTACAAAGTTCTTATTTTTTAAACTTAAGATTTTTTTATACCCCCTATCAGTTACAGGATGTTCTACAAAAAAATGTTTTTTGTTTTTTATGGCATCAAGAAAATAAATATAATGTTTATCAGCTGGAGTTGAAATGATATAAACATCAGGGTTAGCAGAGAGGGATTCTTTGAAACTTTTATAAGTTTTTATACCGTGTTTTTTTTCAGATTCCCGTCGTCTATCTAACCTTATATCAAACCCGAATATGTTTTCTTTTTTAATACCATAAAAAAGTAGGTTCCTTATTCTCCTTTTACCCATTGAACCGAGACCAATTACCAATACTTTAATTTCTTTGTTAAAATCTTTTAAGTTTTTCATTTATTTTATTTTTATGTTTATGCAAAAACTCGGCAAGCACCCAATCTTCTGGATAATCTAAATCAACCGACCGCCATTTGTCACAAACAATTGCTTTTGTTTTTTTAGTAATTATACTTTTCTCTGCTATAAGCGCTTTTACAGAAACAATATAAACAAAACAACCATTTAATATATAAGCCGAACGCCATTCTTGCATATTTGTTGATTGTTTTTCTGAACCATTAGCTAAAATTATATTTTGTTTTTCATCCATATAATAAAGTCTTGGGTGAGTCGAGCAAACAGTTAAAACTGTTGTGGCGTCAGTTTTATTTATTAAACTTAAACAACTTTTTATATCTTCTGTCTCCCTAAGTGGAGATGTGGTTTGCAAAATAACCACATGAGTTGGCTCATAATCTTCTTCTTTTTTAAATCTATCGAGTAAATAAATAATAGAATCTACTACTTTAGATTTATCAGAACTGAGCTCCTTTGGTCTTAAAAAAGGAACTTCCGCCCCATATTTTTTGGCAATTTGAGCAATTTTTTTGTTATCAGTATCTACAACAATTCTATCAAACAACTTACTATTTAATGCTTGTTTAATTGTATAAAAAATCAAAGGCTTTCCATTAAAAAGCTTTATGTTTTTGTTTGGTATTCTTTTAGACCCCCCTCGAGCTGGGATAACAGCTAAGAATTTTTTCATAGCCAATTTCTAACATAAAATACCAACTTTTGCAATTATTTGTTGAACTTATTTTAAACTTAATTATAGAGTGTAATTATTAAAATATTTCATCATTTCATCAGCAATTATTTTAATATCAGGATTTTGTTTGATTTTTTCAATATCCCGTTCAAAAATTAATTTAGTGATATCAATTTTAAAAGAATCTTCAAGAAATGCTGAAACAAAATCAACAAATTCTTCTTCATTATGTTTATGATTTTCTAAAGCATCTTTTATAATAAATGGTAAATCATCGGGAGTTCTACATTTTTTTATAAATGATATGGCATTGTAATTTACAGAGCCAAAAGTAATAACTGGTTTTTTGAAAAATAAGGCCTCAAACCCAACTGTTCCTGTAATTGTAACAACGAGCTTAGAATTTTTAATTAGTTCCATAGAATCTGTCTTTGTATCTATCAATTTTATATTTGGAAATTTTTTTATTTCTTTATAAAAATTAGAGTTGCGATACCCAGGCATTTGCGGATGATCTTTCACATATAATTTAAAATTTAAGGGCAAAGATTGAGCAACCATTCTGACAACCCATTTTTGGTCGGCAAAATACGGTGCTTGCATCAAAAGCGAAAGCTCCGGTTCAGATGTCAAAGCAAAAAATACATAATCTTCCTTATAATCAATGGTATGAAATTTAGGTGTTTTATAAGAATTAAGCCAAAATAAAAAATTATGCCTCACAAAATCAAACGGTGAATATCCATAAACTTTAGGAAAAGAATTGTCAAAAGAATCAATGCATTTTCTTATAAAATTTTTACAAAATAAAATAAATTTTTTAGCTGAACTTTGCATAGATTTGTTCCAAAATTCAGACAAAATATAATAGGGTTTTTCTGGTCTACTTCTAAAATCTTGAATAAATCTTATTGCCTTTTCTCTTTTTGGACTTAAATATTTTTTTGATCTAATATCTTCAAATATTTTTTCAACAGTATTAAAAGTCCCAAAAAGATTGTCTGTAAAACCAGAAAGACCAGAAAATCTTGAAATGCTCAATATTACTGTAGGAATGCCCTTTTTTTTGGCAATATAATAGAGAATATTAATTCCCATCGCTCCAGCATCGGCAAGAAATACAAAGTCTGGTTTTACTTCATCCAACATTTTTTCTATTTCTCTAATTCTTATTTGAAATTGTTGTTTTATTTCGTGGTGATTTAGAGTAGGATTAAAAGTATTATAAAATTGTCTCGGCCAATTTACAGACATTTGTCTTTCACTTGTAAATTCCTGCCACCAATATGGGTGGCCATATTCTTTTTCTTTTTTACTTAAATATTCTTCATCAACGACCTCTTTGTGAGCTTTCACAAATAAAAGTTCATCAATCAAAACAGGTTCATATTTTATATCGTTTTGAATCTTATTTATTTCATATGCTCCTTTGCCATATCCATAAGCACACCACTCCTCTACTCCATATCGTTTTTTTAAATCCAAAACCAATGCATGTTGCCATTTTACATAAGAACGGTTTAAAAACATACAACCTTTAAGCTTTTTTTTATTTTTTAAATCTGTCATTGACTATTTTTTCTTAAATTCACAAATATTCTATAACAATATGGTCCCAAAAGTGAAAAACAAAGATTCACATAACTTCTCCAATTCAGAGGATTAACTAAAATTGATTTTAGAAAAAATTTTATGCCCTTTTTCTTTTCTCCAGCAATATAACATATGCGTCCCATTGCAAGCAAACGATTACTAAATTGTTTTGGATGATTTTTATATAAATCTAAGTGTTTTGATAAACCATATTCATAATCCTTTATTTTTATATCATTTTTAGTTTTACTGGTCATAGTCATTGGATGACGATAAAAATAGTAAAGCGGTTCACAAATAAAATCAAAATCAAAATTTTTAGAAATTCTAACCCACATATCCCAATCATCTCCAAATTTAAAATTTTCATCAAACAAACCTGTATTAGAAAAAACTTCCCTCTTTGTCATCACACCACTAGAACAAAAAATAAAATTCCTTTCCAATAAAGCTAAAATATGATTAGAAATATTGGATATTTTGTATTCTTTTTTAGAATTATCAATTTCAGAAACAATCATCGCCCCCGAAACAACCAAACCCAAATTTTGATTTTCCGTTTTTTCAAAAACGCCAATCTGTTTTTCAAGTTTTTTGGGAACCCATTCATCATCGTGGTCAAGAAAAGCAATATATTTTCCCGTAGCATTTAAAATACCAACATTTTTAGGCTTTGCTGGCGCTCCAGAGTTATTTTGGAAAAAATATTTTATTCTAGAATCTTTCTTTTGAAAAGATAAGACCACTTCCTTGGTTTTATCTGTTGAACCATCATCAACAATAATTAACTCCCAATCTTTAAACGTCTGATTACAAACACTTAAAATAGTTCTTTCTATAAGGTTGCCACAATTATACGCAGGAATAATAACCGAAACTTTTGGCATAATTTATTTTTTTGCTATTAAATATAAACCCTGGCCCTTTTTCCCAAATATAAATAAAAGAGTAGCAATTGGTAAAAGAATAAGATGTAATATTTTATCTTTAAGTGAGCCCAGTTTTGCTACAGTATCTTTATATTCTGTTTTTTTATTCTGATTAAACTTTTTTTTATCTTTATTTATAAAATGTTTTCTTACAAATATACCTAACCCGACTCTAAATTTAGGAATCAAATAATTTATAGGTATTTCTTCTTTTATTTTTATAAATTTAAAATTTTCCAGTTTAATAATATTTTCAAGTGATTTCTTCGTCCAACGACTCAAATGATGATAAGGAAAATCCCAAAATTCGTCTCTTGAGCCAATTCTCAAGCTGTTTGGAGTGCTGAGACAAATAAATCCACCATATTTCAAGGCACCATAAATAGCCCTCAAAAATTCCCGTGGTTTATCAACATGTTCAATTATTTCAAAACCAGTGATAACATCAAACTCTTCTTGATGTTTATTTAAAAAAACAACTACATCATCTTCATAAGTTTCTTTCAGATCAAAGCTCTGGGCAACTTTTATTTGTTCACCGTCAAAATCAACTCCGTTAATTTCATATCCTAATTTTTGAGCTTCAATCAAAAATCCTCCGGTTCCACAGCCAACATCTAATAACTTTAACCCTTTAGGGTTTTGATGTGGTGGACTTTTAAAAAAATGTTTTGTTATACCTCTATTTTCAGCTAGCCAAAAAAAATATTCCTTATCGCTAAAATCCCTGTGCATTAAATTTTGCTGACAATTTTTGTACCATTCTGGTCCTGGATTTTTAAATGGATACCAAAATTTAACCAAACATAACGGGCATTCAAATAATTGAAATTCTTTGTTCTCAAGATTATACTTTTCCAAATACTTAAATTTCTTCTCAAGTCCAATCCCCTCTAGACAAACTGGGCACTGGCTTAAGTTAGATATATTGGTCATAATATGTTATACAATATACCAATATACTCTTTAATACAATATGTTTAACAAAATAAAATATAGAACAGAATTAACACTACTTAAAATAGGTGATTTTTTCAAGACTGACATTAGATACATAGCTAAACAAGGATCTTGGATGCTAGGTGGAGAATTTATTAATAATATAATTGGGCTTGTTTTAACAATATCCTTTGCTAATTTAATTCCTGTTTCTACTTATGGAACTTATAAATATATCCTTTCAATCTATGGAATATTTGCTCTTTTTGGTTTGACCGGCGCTGGTTCAGCCATAATAAAAACAGTAGCGGAAGGTTATGAAAATATATTTAAACCAGCCATTAAGACTCAAATAAAATGGGGTATGTGGGGATCCCTTTGTCTCATTTTTGTAGCTTTTTATTATTTATTTAAAGGAAATTCACTATTTGGATATTCTTTCTTTATAGCAGCAGCTGCTTTACCATTTTTTGAATCGCTCAACACATATCTACATATATTAGCTGGCAAAAAAAGATTTGATTTACAAACCAAATATTATTCTACCACACGCATAATATCTTCTTTAACACTTATATTAGTACTTTTTATTTCAGACAATGTTCTCATAATTCTTCTTGCATATTTTTTACCATATATTTTATCTAATATTTTATTTGGATCATTTGCTTTAAAAAAAGTTGATCTTAATAATGAGTTTGATCCTAAAGCAATTACTTATATCAAACATTTAAGTTTTCTTAATATCATATCCTTTGTCGTCATTTCACTAGATGGAGTAATTATTTTCCAGCTTTTGGGCCCCATTCAACTTGCCATTTACAGCATCGCTTCAGCCCCATCGAGCAAATTACAATCATTTTTTGGTATTATCCCAGAACTTTCTTTACCAAAATATACAGAACAACCAATTGAAGAAATTAAAAAGGCTATCTTACCAAAAATATTTAAGGCGAGTATAGTTTGTGCCACTACGGTTGTTGTTTATGTAATTGCCGTGCCATTTTTATTTAAGTGGTTTCTACCACAATATATGGACGCCATAATTTATGCTCAACTTCTTGCCATACCACTTATTTGGTATCCACTCGCTCTTCTTTCTAGGGTGCTTTTGGCTAAAGAAGCAACAAGATTTATGTTTCAAATTGGTCTAATAACATCAATTGCCCAATTAACCATTATGCTTTTAGCAATATATTTCTATGGACTTATGGGAGCAGTTGTGGGGAGAATCATCATCTCTATATTCTCATACATAGTTACTTATTATTATTTCAAAAGACTTTAATTTCTCCAATATTTACTCATCACTTTATAATTAGAGATGAGAGAGAAAACAAATCTAGGGTATTTTTTAAGTAAAAGTTTAGCTTTGTCTTCTTTAACTAAATCACAAATATTTGAATTTTTGAGACCCAGCTCCTCTGAATATTTTTGATGGTAAGTTATTGCCTCTTTTAAATCAAATATTATTTTCTCGCTAGCATACTTTCTCGCGTCTATACCAAATCCAGATTTTTTTCTGTATATAAGTTCCTTTGGTAGATATTTTTCCATACTTTTTTTCATTATTTTTTTGCTTAAAAAATCAGGAGAAAATCTTATGTGTGGAGAGATAGAATTGCAAACATTGAAAAATTCTTTATCTAAAAATGGCACCCTTGATTCAATACCATAAGCCATTGAAGACATATCACCTTTATACATAAGGTTATGAGGTAAATACATAAACATATCAAAAAATAAATTTGGTTGGATTAAATTTTTAAATGGATGACTTTCATAATAATTTTGCATATACAAGAGAGTCTCTTTTTGTTTTATGGGCAAATCAATAACTTTTGAAGCGTATAAATATTCACTACCAAGAGTTTCAAATGAGCTTAAATAATTTCTAAATCTTGATAAAAATGGATTGATAAATTTTATATAATTTCCAAATTTTGAAGAAAATAATGATTCAAGAAAGAAGCTTCCAAATTTCATCTGATTAAACTCGGCAAAATTTTTATGCCTCAAATATCCACCAAAAAACTCATCTCCACCTTCACCAGAGAGAACTACTTTTGATTTGCCTTTTATTTTTGAAAAAATTAAAGAAGTAGGTATAAAAGAAACATCACCAGTTGGCTGATCTATTATGTCCCATAATAAATCATATTGATTTTTAAAACTTTCGGTCGTTATTATTTCTTCTTCAAAAGGTAAAACTAAATGCTTAGCGACTTTTTCAGCATAACCACTATCCCCGCTTCCTTCAATGGAAACACTGTAACATATTGGATTTTGTCCGGCTTCTTTAGATAAAGCAGCCAAAAAGGAAGAATCATTGCCACCTGAAAGTAAAATCCCAACCGGAACATCAGAAATATAATGTTTTTCTACACTATCGAGAAGACTTTTGTTAATTAATTGAGATGCTTCATTTTCATCTGTGATTAGAGTGCGGTTATTTTCATTTGTTATTTTAACAAAAGATCTTTTTATTTCTCCACTTCTCAGGTTAAAATTGATAATTTCACCTGGCAAAACTTTTTTAATTTCTTTAAACGAGGTCAGGTCCCCCGGAAAATAACCAAAATTATAATAAAGAAAATATGCAGAGGTATTTGGAGTTAATTTATTTAATTGTGGTAGGAGTGCCTTGACCTCAGAGGCAAAAACAATTTCCTTACCTGAAATAGCGTAATAAAGGGGCTTTATACCAAAATGGTCTCTGGATAGTGTTAGCTCATTTTTTTTAGCATTGTATATTGCCGTTACCCACATTCCTCGCAATTTTGAAAATATTTCTGTGCCATATTTTTCAAACCCTTTAAGCAAAACTTCTGTATCACTGTTACTTTTAAAATTAAAACCAGAAGCAACTAAACTATTTTTGATATCTTGAAAATTATATATTTCACCATTAAATATAATTGATAAATTATTTGAATCATTAAACATGGGCTGATGCCCGTTTTCCGATAAATCTATAATCGAAAGTCTGGCTTGGTATAGAGAAATATTTGCATCTGTAAATTTACCGTCGTCATCTGGGCCGCGATGTTTTATGGCGTCGGCTGATGAAGAAAAATCTTTTTTAAGTGTTGTACCAAATATGCCACACATATTATTTTTTTATGAACAAAAATTGATTACATCCAATATAATTTGTTGTTTTAATATTTTGAAGCTCAAAACCTTTTTGCTTATAAAAATCAAAAATCTGCTTAACTGAAGCGTATTCATAGGGGTAACCACCAAGCCAATCAACCAAATCAGTACTCCATGCCATTCCTCTTTTTGTCTTATAGGAGGGCATAACATTAAAAGGATTTTTTAGATGCACTAAGAGAATCAAGAAATTATAGCTTATATAAATATACTCCATAATTTTTTTAACAATAAATGGGGACTTGTTATAAAAATGTTTAATTTGCCACCACATTTTTGATCCACGTCGTCCTTCTACATTATTGTAAATAGCCACAAAAAGAACTCCGCCTACTTTTACATTTTTTGAAATATTTTCCAGTGCTTGCCACATATTCCCTGTGTGATGCGCCACGCCCCAGCAATAGACAATATCAAATTGGCCTAGGCCAGAAATAAAACTTGAATCAAGCAAAGAACCTTGCTGTATTTGCCAATTTTCTTTATATGGAGAATTGCTCTTAAGTTGCTCGGCACATTCTACCGCCACTTTGTCATAATCCACACTCATCACGACTTTAGCTCCAAGCTCTAATGCCGCCAGTGAATGAAGTCCGCTTCCTGAGCCCAAATCAACAAAGGTTTTATCCGCCAGTGTATCTGCCTTCAAAAAATCAGCCAATCTGAGCTTACTAGCCCCTAACGCCTCATTAGAAAAATGATTAACTAGGAAGCTTTGCCAATTTTTGCCAAATTCAAATTTGTTCATATTTGTAATTCAAGCATGTTTATGAGATTTTTAATATGTTTATCAAATGAAAATTTATCTTTTACTCTTTTTCTTGCTTCTTTCCCCATTTCTATTATTTTACTTGGATTATTTAACAAATCAGATAATGCCTCACCAAATGTTTTTTTGTCCCCCGGAGGAATTACAATACCCGAGAGTCCATTTTCTATAATTTCAGGTACCGCCCCAACTCTAAAACATACGGGAGCTAAGCCAAATGACATTGCCTCCAAAAGTACATTTGGACAGCCCTCTTTTTTTGAAGTTAGAACAAAAATATCAGAGTCAACATAATGATTTTTTAAAGAGTCTTTATCCATCGCGCCCAAACATTTTATTTTCTCTTCCATTTCAGATTCCTTTATTTTTGTCGAAATTTTATCAAAAAGAGCGCCATTCCCTATAATTTCTAAAACATAATTTTTGTTTTTAACATAATCCTTAAAAATAGAAATCAAATCTTCAAAACCTTTTTTAGGAGTAAAGCTACCTACCGCTATAATTTTTATGGGATTATTTGGCTCTTTTTTTGTATTAATATTTTCCTGTATTTCAACACCATTATACAAAACTACCATTTTACTTTTGTGAAATGGATCATATGAAGCATAAGAATTTTTAACCGCTTCAGCTACCATTACTAATCTATAAACTAAAAAATTTAGCAAAACATCAGCAATTTTAAATTTGAGAGGTTTGTCAAATGCCTCATTGGCTTCACGACAAAAGAGTTTGAAAGAAACAAAAATTCTTATAACCTTTGCAACAAAATTTGCATCATCAAGTGTTGAATACACTATGCCAATTTTTTCCTGCTTAATTTTTTTTATAAGAGCCCGATATCCTTTAATATCATAAATATTTTTAAAATTATTAGGATAAAGGGTATATATTTCGCACTTATAACCTGAATCAGAAAGAGCTTTGACTTCGTTTATAAATACCCTCTCCGCCCCACCCTGCGATAATTTATTTATTAAAAATAATATTTTTTTATTCTTATTATTCATATTATTTAATACAAAAGACTCTATAAGCGCTGGTTTGATTACTATTTTGTTTTCTAAACAAAATATCCAACATATCAAAAAGCCAAGTTCTTTTTGAAAAAATCGGAAACATATTCATTACGGTAGAGATTGCCCCTCTAACATTTTGAATTTCTATCGATTTAAAATCCTTACAAAGATGCTCCCACCCATCTCTACTAAATCTATAAAAATCTTTGTAATAGCCACTCATTGGATGATAATAAAAAAGAAAAGGAGCATCAAAGTAAGCGTACCCACCCGGTTTTAAAACTCTATAAATTTCTTTCACTGCCTTTTGGGGTTCTTCAACGTGCTCTAAAACATTCATGCAAATAACGGCGTCAACACTATTATCTTCAAATGGGAGGTTGTGCACATCACCGACTATATCTGGATTATAATCTGAAACCTTATCCAGAATCACATATTTAACTTTAGGTAGATATTCGTCAATAAAATAATGCTGTTTGTTTCTATTGTTTTTTGATGGATCTATTCTGAGTCCACCCCCAATATCCAATATATAATATTTTTCTTTAAATATTTTTTCTATTTTCAATTTGAAAAAGGAGTCCCAGGATTTTATCATTTTTTATGATTTAAAATATAAAACAAAGCATTTGAAAACAAAATCAAAACAAAAGGTAGACCCTGGATAGCGTATCTAGCATTAGCGGCTGGGCCTGCCAAAATCATAAGATAAATGGGTATGAATATAAAGGCCCAAGTCATTTTTCTTTTTCTCTCTTTCCAGACCACACCAATCCCTACAATATAAACAACAAGCCAAAACATTCTTTCGCCTATTTTCCACCAAATCGATGTAATGCTTTCAAAAAATAACCTCCACTCGCGAGAAACTAAATGATTTATTGCCCCAGTTTTTATAAATTGATTTTGGATATGCATAGCTTCTTTATAGGTAATAATCGTATCTTGAATTGAAGAAGAAAAAATAAAAGGTAGAGATGAAAAGATGTGGTATTTCATATAATCAAATGGATGCTCTAAAATAATTTTTTGGGCCACACTTGAGACCTGTTTTGAGAAGCGTAAGTCACTCCACTGTCCTCTTGTTAAACCAATTTCATTTTCTAAATTAACTCTTTCTTCTGCAAGAGTTGTATTATTTTGATTAGACAAGAAAAGTGGCACAGCGTAATCAGCAAGATTTATAGCTTTAAAAGATGTAAAATCAGCCACCCCCGTCAATTTGTAATTTCTATAAATCCAAGGCGAGACTGCCACCAAAACAATAAAAATCATAATAATGATAGATTTTAATTTTTCACTAATAGATAATTTTGAAGCTAAAAATGGGGCAACAAATATGGGCAACGCAAATACCCCCATTGGTCTAACATATATTGCTAGTGCAAAAATTATGGATGTAAAAATTATTTTTGATTTGCTGTAATGACTAGAAAAAGCGAGATAAAATCCAAATAAAAATAAGAAAAGAAACAAAATATCTGTCAATATTATTAGAGAAAGAGTCAAAACCAATGGATTTAAAAGAAATATCGTGCTGGCAACCTCACCCACTTTATGAGAATGAAAAAGAGCCCCCAACCTTCTTATTATGATCACCGAACTAAAGACTAAAAATATCTGGGCTAAAGTAACTACAAAATACGAATTACCAATCATTTTAAAAGTTGCAACAAAAAATGGGTAACCGGGCGCTCTAAGAGTGTTGATTTCACCACCACTTGAAAAAATATGATTCTGGATGATAGATTCAGCCAAACTTCCGTACTCTTCACTATCTTGTGGAACTATAGGCAAAATCGGTTCTAGATTATTATTTTTTTGAATACCAGAAAAATGAATAGTAAATAGCCAGGCAAAAATATAGATTACAAAAACACAAAAAAACACAATCTTAAACCATTTGGAAAAACTATTTATCTCCTTAACCATTATTATTTAAATATAAACTATTTTCTCTCTAAAACAATCAACATTCTGGTGGCAAAAATAAAAGGGAAAAAATCTAAAATTTTTTCTATTTTTTTAATAAAAGGTAATACTTTAACAGAATAAAAAGAAGGTTTACTAAAACCACCAGAAAGAACATAGGAAAGTGCTGACATTTTTTTTATTTCTAAGATATTCCAATCTTTCAATCCCCGCCTACGCGGACAGGTTTCAATCTTTAAATCTTTAAATACTCTCGTCGCATTACCTTGAGCCGCATAATATTGTTTATCAGGATTTTCATCTTTTTTATAAAACCAATCTATTTTTTTAAACAAACCCACTGGTTCATGATGAAATATTCCATAAATAATTACACCCAACAGTGAGATGTAAGGCTCGAAAATAATCACTCGTCCATCCTTTGCAAGCACCCGATTAAACTCATTCAAAGCAGAACCAGGAAATGCCAAATGATGAAATACATCAAAAAGAATTAGATTGGAAACTGAATTATTTTGAAAAGAAAGTTTGTAAGCGCTTTCAACTTGATTAATCCATGGGTTGGAAAATATGTCAGTTGCGATACAGCTCGGGTAAACACTTTTGAAGTTACCTATTCCAGAACCAATCTCAACTACTTTGCCTTCAATGTCTCGTCTGATAAATTTTAAAATTTCTTCATAAAAATCATTGTAAATTTTCCGCAAAAGCGGTTTTTTGTTCCAAGTTTCCAAATTCTTCTGAATCTCTAGATTATGCTGGTCTATATTAATTTCTGTCATAGATTTTGACTTAACATAAAAACATTTTAGATCAACTTGTTTGTTTTGCTCGTCCACACACAATAATACTTGTTCCAAAGGGAAAAGTGATTGAAGGAATGCAAGAAGTTTCTAGAGACATGTACCACGTAAGTATTTTATTTAGAATCTCCGGTAACCGCAAAGCTGAACCGCCACTTTTTCCCGTCAGTCTAACAAGGGCGGCTGGAAAAAATAGCAGGCAGTTCCAGTGACTTGTGTAAACTATCTCCAGACCACACCCCTCGAAAAGTTCCTTAATTTGCCTTTTGTTGTAACGGCGAAAATGTTGATGTTCTACATCATGAACGCTCCATAAAAACTGAAATGCCGGTACCGTTGCCACTACCAATCCTCCGGGCGCAAGTGTAGACACTATCATCGAAAGGAATTTCTTATCGTCTTCAATGTGTTCAAGAACATCAAAGGCCCCAGCTACGGAAAATCGACCCTTCATGTTTGCCAATATTTCCTCTGTGTAGACAACCTCGGAATAACCCCGAATCTCACAGACTTTTCCTATTTCTCGATTTGGTTCGTATGCGACAATTCTAGTTGCTTTATTAAAAACTTCTTTCATCCCGCCGTAACCTGCGCCCACATCGCAAGCTTCACCATTTTCCTTTGAAAATTTTATTAGCACGCGTTTCGCAGCGTTTTTGCGGCCCCAGTACCACCAGGACTTTTCTGCATCTAAAAGTAACTCAAAAGCTTTATTGATCATATTTTTAATGCTTGTCGAATTCGCATCA
>Ga0208375_1001344_pt1 | contig 28158 bp, 26 predicted proteins | sample RifOxyD1_FD_184038 | JGI IMG/M metagenome (GOLD analysis project Ga0208375, IMG submission 184038) | Soil microbial communities from Rifle, Colorado - Rifle Oxygen_injection D1 (SPAdes) | ecosystem: Environmental > Terrestrial > Deep subsurface > Rock core/Sediment | place: Rifle, Colorado...
TAGAGAGAAACTGGGAAAAAACACTAAGGGCATGAAACTTACTTATGTAGGAGATTCTAATAATATGACCCTTTCTTTGATCTATATGTGTGCTAATTTTAAAATGAATATGACGGTCGTTTCTCCCATGAAGTATCAGTTAAAAGAAAGAGAAGATGTCAAAAAAATTGCGCTTAAAATTTATCCTGATATGAAACTTGATTTTGTGGAAGATGCTGCTTCTGGTGTTAAGGGATCAAACGTTATCTACACTGATACCTGGACGAGCATGGGCCAAGAAAAAGAAAGAGAACAAAGATTAAAAGATCTAAACGGTTATATGGTTGATTCAAAAATGATGAAACTGGCCGATAAAAATGCAATTTTTATGCATTGTCTTCCTGCTCATCGAGGTGAGGAAGTGGCTACCGAAGTGATTGATGGACATCAATCCGTAGTGTTTGATGAAGCTGAAAATAGAATGCATGCACAAAAAGCAATTATGTATCATTTAATGCGAGATTAGAATTAATATCAAAGGTAGAAAAATTGGGAGGATTTTATGGTGAGAAGACGTGTACTGATTATGGGAGCTGCCGGAAGAGATTTTCATAATTTTAACTGTGTTTATCGGGATAATCAAAATTTTGAAGTGGTTTGTTTTACAGCTACTCAAATACCAGATATTGATGGTCGAAAATATCCAGCAGTATTGGCAGGAAAATTATATCCAGAAGGCATCCCAATTTTTGATGAGTCAGAGCTTACAGCGCTTATCAAAAAATATGATGTACAAGAAGTGGTTTTTTCCTACAGCGATGTACCGCATGAATATGTCATGAATAAGTGCTCCTTAGTAAACGCTTGTGGAGCGGATTTCACTATGCTTGGTTCAAAATCCACGCAAATTAAATCCACCAAGCCTGTAATATCAATTTGTGCTACGAGAACTGGTTGTGGAAAATCACAAACCACTAGGGCGGTAGAGAAATTTTTAAAAGGTATGGGCAAAAAAGTGGCTGCCATCAGACATCCTATGCCATATGGTGATCTGGCTAAACAAGCTGTGCAACGATTTGCAACTATGGAAGATATGGACAAGCATGAATGTACCATTGAAGAGCGAGAAGAATATGAACCACATATTGCTGCAGGGTTTGTTATTTTTGCAGGTGTTGATTACGAAAAAATTCTAAGAGAAGCTGAAAAAGAAGCGGATATTATTTTATGGGATGGTGGAAACAATGATATGCCATTTTATAAATCAGATTTGGAAATCACGGTAGTAGATCCACACCGAGCTGGCCATGAACTTACGTTTTATCCAGGCGAAACCAATTTAATATCTTCCGAAGTGCTAATCGTAAATAAAGTAGATACAGCTAAAAAAGCAGACATCGAAGTTGTGTTAAAAAATATTAAAAATCGAAATCCAAAGGCCATAGTTATTCAAGCCGATTCACCAATTTTTGTGGAAAACGGACAAAACATTAAAGGTAAGCGAGTATTGGTAGTAGAAGATGGCCCAACCCTTACTCATGGGCACATGAAATATGGAGCAGGCACAGTCGCTGCCAACCAATATGGAGCTAAAGAGTTGATTGATCCAAGACCGTATGTAGACGGAAAAATTGCTGAGACATTTAAAAAGTATCCTAACGTTGGAATTTTGTTACCTGCAATGGGTTATGGTGAGGAGCAAATGAGGGATCTGGAAAAGGCCATTAATAAAACTGATTGCGACTTGGTTATTATTGGTACACCAATTGATCTAGGAAAGATTATTAATATCAAAAAGCCTTCTGTGAGAGTGACTTATGAACTAGGTGATAAGGCCACTTTGCAATTAGGTGAAATTCTTAAGAAAAAATTTAAATAACATTGATTTAAAAGCTTAATGTAAAAACAAAAAAGGGTCAGCAATGACCCTTTTTTGTTTCCAATGAGTACTATTGTTAATAATTTTCAAAGAAATAAAAATTAATTCTTTGCCTATGTTAGGTGTCTTGATTAATCTAGTAATTAAGTGTACTTGCGTTTATATTTAGGAATCAATGAAAGAAATAGGTAAATATATCTATCCAAGCTTAGCAGTAGTTTTAGGATTTATGCTCGGTTTTCTTGCCATATACTTGGATACCTTCGAATTAAAAAATATGTTTCAAAGTGAAGAATTATTTTTAATTTTAAAATCAAGAAATATTTATCTAATTAATTTGTTCATTTTTCCTGTCTTGGGCTTATGCTTGGGACTGCTGTATCGAGAGAGAAAATCTCTTTTGAAAATGTATGCACAAAAACAATCTGAACTACAAAGAATGTTAGGGCTGACTTCGATCATTAAATTATCAGAAAGTATAGGCAATGAATTTAATAACCCACTTACTATTATCTTAGGGCAAGTTTATCTTTACCGAGAACTTAATCGACCCACCAACCTGGAAGATATTTGTTATAAAAGATTATTGATTATTGAAAATGAGGCCAAGAAACTCAGCAATATAACCGAAAAATTTATAGCCTTATCAAAGGCTTCCAATTTATTTAATTATGTCACCATAGAGTTGAATCTTTTAGCAGATAAAATATCTAATTTAAAACGAGAGGAGTTAAGGAAGGCCAATATTGACTATACCACCAGAATTGAAAATGGTGATGCGTTGGTAGAGGTTGATATTAATGGAGTCTTGGAAGTGTGTTCACATCTTTTTGATAATGCTATTTATTTCACTAAAGATGCCAAGCATCCGAGAATTACTTTAAATATTTCGGCCAATAAATCGCAAATGGATATTGTTATGGAAGATAACGGTATTGGTGTTGATAGCAGTTTGCGAAAGGAAATATTTAATCCGCTTTTCACTACTAAGAAAGACCACCCAGGTATGGGACTTGGTTTGTTTATTGCCCAAAAAATTGCAGAGGCCATGAATGGTTCCTTGCACTGTTTACCAAAAGAGGATGGGGCTGTCTTTAAGTTTAGTCTCTCTTAACTTAAATTGTGCGCGCACAAGTGATGGTGGAATTTTATAGAATACATAGAACAGTTTGATCAAATTTTATTAACCTGCTCATAACCTTTCTTTTATTTCAACCTCTTGCACTACTCATAAAACTGTATTCCTTGAATTGTTTCTTGATTATGCAAAACAAACACACTGCGTTTATCAATCAAATTTTCCAACAAAAAAAATTTGTCCCCCCATATTGTCCTAACCCTAAGTGTTCATGCCACCTTTACCCATCAACTAATTTTTATATTAAATTTGGTTCTACCAAAACCAATAAGCTTCCTCATTTCAATCAACGATATAGATGCAAAATTTGTCTAAGACAATTTTCTTATAATTACTTCTTTCTTGATTTTAGAAAAAAGATTCCAGGTCTAGCCCCCGAAGTCTTGTATGACAAAGTCAATGGCATGACTAATCTATCTATTGCTAGAAAACATAAAATTAACGAACAAGTAATTAGGATTCGTTTGCTTGATATGAAAAGGCAATCTATTCTTTGGCATAAACGCCTTACCCAATCTATGTTAATAAAAGAAGCGGTGGCGTATGACGGATTTGAAACTTTTTGTTACAGCCAGTTTGATCCATGCTATGTAAACACGGCGGTTGGCAAGGATTCATTATTTACCTATAAGATTAACTACAGTCCTTTAAATCGAAAGGGTAGGATGACCAATTGGCAAAAAAAGAAAAATAATATACTTCTTCAGCAGTTCGGAACGTATCCTAAAAACTCGATTAGGCTAAAAACCACTCAGATTATCCGTTTCCTTTACGAAAAATCGTATAATCGATCGTTGCATCTACACACTGACGGACATAAAAGCTATCTTAACTCTCTTCTACATGACCTACCTGTTTTGAATATTTCACATTATGTGACTAGTTCCAAAGAAAGAAGAGACACCTCTAACCCACTTTTTCCAATCAACCATCTACATTTGCACTTTAGGCATTTTACTTCATCCAATCGCCGGGAAACTATCGCTTTTAATAAAAATGAGAAGGGACTGATGTGTATTCTTCTCTTAAAGACCATGTTTAAAAATTATATGAGTCCACAGATATTAAAAAAGTGTAAACATAATCCAAGCCGAAACTATAATTCTCCTGCTATGGGTATTGGTATAACAGACAAAATCCTTAATTTTAATGATTTTTTCAAATATCGTATTACTGCCAAGCAAGTAGAATTAGACGATGATGAAAAGATTTTTTATTTTGATCAATGGAATGATTCCAGAAGAAAGATTCTGCCTTATAATGGAATATAATCCACTCGAATTTTAATACAATAATTAATTTGTCTAAATCAAGAACCCTTACAGAGGCTTAACATCATTTGTGCGCGCACAATTAAAATAAAAAGGACAGAAAAATGTTTTTCCGTCCTTTTTAAGAGGTAGGGGAGAGATATCCATCTATGGAATCAAAGCTTCCAATCTTAGTAATTTGCTAAATTAATTAAATTCATAGTGAGATCATTCTTTAATGAAAGGGACTTCGGGTTGACTCCCTAAGTCCCATTTAGTTTGTTAATAGTTATAATTGGTATATTGACTGTATTGACTTGATTGACAGGATACTGGCCCAAAGCTGGTTGGAATAGTTCCTGAGTTGGAAATTGCAGCTTGGGTGTTATTGGCAATAACCCTACCAATGGAGCATCCGCTTTGGTTGGCAATGGTGCCCGATTGAAGCATAAAAGCGGTTACTGTAGAGCTTGCGTTTATCCAATATGGGTAGTGGCAAAAAGAAAGGGTTGCAGTAAATCCACCACCACTTAAGGTTTTGATAACCAGCAAGTCACCATAAGCACTTACACCGGCAAAGACTCCAGTTACGGTACCAGTCGCATACCCTCCAGCTTGCAAAGCTCCGGTTGGTAATGCTCCGTTGCCGCCGATTGCTTGATTACTGCTAAAAGTAGTATCGGCAATTCTTTGGCACTGATATTGGCTTTTCAGCCGGTCAAGTTCGTAAGCTTGCGTGGTGCTCACACCAGCGGTAATAGTTGAGTAAGGACTACTTAGCGAACTTACTGTGTTCTTTTTTGAACCACAGCTTGATAGTAATAATGCCATAGCTACTAAAATAATTGTTTTCGTTTTCATAAACTCTCTCCATAAAATAATGTTTTCCCTCTTACAGTTATTTAATGCATAGCGCATGCCAGAAAGATGAATGATTTAGTCGACTAGTTTCTATATGATTTCAGCTAATTAGCATTAGAGATCAAATTCAATGTGTTTAAAGTTTTAACAATTGATCTTTTGTTTACAGTTTCGAAGCTAAATATCCGAAAAGATGCTATCAGCTAACTTATTGATATTATAGGATTAACTTATTTTATGAATAAAAAAAATTGGGGTATATGGATAACTCGAATTCAAAAACCCTTAAAAGATGACACCTTATTTAAGGTTTATACTAGCCTTAAGATAATAGGCATTCCTCTCATGACTTTAGGCATACTTGCCAGCATGTTATGGATTATCCTGAGTCTTAATTTAGTATTTTTTAGTGCCAACGGCTTTTTACAGGTTTCTGGACTAGAGGAAACATATTACGAACATTTGTCCCTAATTCTCTTTTCTAACCTTAAATGGGTATTGTTGTCGTTTATGGTAATGGCCGTTTTAGGATTGTATGTCTCAATTTTAATACTTAGGCCATTTAAGCTGATCGGTGAATATTGTGACCAAGTATCCAAAGGGGAAAAGGCGGAATATAACCAAGATCTTTTTACAGATGTCAGACTGCTGACGTCGTTTTGTGAATATTTTTTTAATTGCATGGAAAATGCTTTAAAAAATAGCTCGTTTACACCTATAGATATTTTAAAAAAATATCAAAAAATTCATGCGCCAGTCTTTGAAAAACTATTTTTCATTCAGTTTTTTTTGCTAATACTTGGGGCATCTGTAGCTATAGGAATTGGCATTTATTATTTGACAGTAGAAATTTATATGGACCTGATTACCTTATCCATACAAGCCTTGAAATCAGAACCGGTGGGGATGTATTTTTTAAGCGAACAAAAAGAAATCTTTTTACAGATTGTCAGTATCGTAATGGTGATTTATTTGATTATGAATTTTTTTCTATGTATGCATTTTCATACCTTGATTTCAGGGCCGGCTTTCGCCGTCTTTTCCACTATGCGGGCATTTTTAAAGGGGAACTTTGATTCTAGAATTCATGTTATCGGATCAAGGTATTTAAGAGATTATATAATAAAAATAAATAAATACCTGGATTACGTTCAAAAAAATGTTGAATTACATAAAAATAAAGAATGATTAAAGTTGGTGAAAAACTCTTTTTAATCTATTATATTCATAATATTATTTTTGATCGTGTACTTTACAAAGGAAATTTCATGACAATCAAGCTTAAGAATGTTTTTAGTATTTTAGTGATTGGGATCTTAGCAATTAGTTGTGTGTCTGATAAAGGTTTTAGCGAAAAAGTAAAAAAAGCTATTGAAGAAAATCCTGAGATGGTTATAGATGCAATCAACAAAAAGCCTAAAGAATTTGTACAAGTCTTGCAAAAGGCAGTAAATGAAACTCGCATGGTTGAGGAGAAAAAGGCTAGAGAAGATGAGCAAAAGAAACTGGAAGGTTATTTTAATAATCCGCTGGTCCCCCAAATAGGTGAATTAGAATCGATTAGAGGGGAGAAGGATGCCCCTATTACTTTGGTAATGTTTTCCGATTTCCAGTGCCCTTACTGTGTTCAAGGAGTTGAGACGGTAAATAAGCTACTGAAGAAATATGGGAAAAAAATGAGATATGTTTACAAACATTTGCCTTTAGTAAGTCTGGGACATGCTCAAGCCCCGTTAGCTGCTGAATATTTCGAGGCAGTTGCTATGCAAAGCACCGAGAAGGCGTATAAGTTTCATGATGAACTTTATAGCAACCAAAGAAATATTCAAAATGGAGAAACCTTTTTTAAGGCTGTGATTAAAAAATTAAATATTGATGCAAACAAACTATCCGCTGATTTGAAATCAGAGCGCGTAAAAAAGAAAATGGAAAATGATCAGATGGAAGCTCAAAAGTTTGAGTTCCAAGGGACTCCAGGTTTTTTACTGAATGGGATTCCTATCTACGGAGCTTACCCTATTGAATATTTTGAAAGTATTATTGGCCGACTTAAACAATCAGGAAAGCTTAGCATTTAAAAATATTTTCATACTATAATATTCATTAAGGATTAAAGGTTTGTTAGTAATCATTTAGTTCTTTTATTTATTCTTCAATTTGTGTAAAACATAGTTGTGTTTTTTCACCTCTTTAAAAGTGGAGGAGGCTTATGACAGATTTATCATATATGGAACTGGGAAGAAAAATGTCCCGACCCTCCAATATCGTCCGCACTGCCAAGGCTTCTTTTTTGGCGAACAATAAAATTAACTACAGTGAGTTTACCGATAAAGATATTATAGAAGGTTATTGCGATGATCTTTTGAAACTATTGGGAGAGGAAGATCTTAAAGTTATGATTTCTGGTATTTTTCGTATACAAAACCAGCTTAGTGAGCTCTTGGAAGAAAAAAATATGGATATCACTTTGTCATTGGATGATTTTTTTCGTCAATTATCACCACTATTATTGGAAGTATTATGGGAAAATGCTAATCAAGATGTAGATCAATCCAAACTACTTAAGAAGCTTCAAGAAGCAATTCGTATATCATTAGAAGAAGAACTCTATCTTTGGCAAGATCGCCATTAAAAGCAAGTCACAGTTTTGACAGTAGGTTTTTTTATTTAGAGGAAACTTTTTCCCTACTTAGTTGAATAAGGGCATAAATTACCTAGCTGAAACATGCTATCTTGCTCCAAGGCTGATCCTACTGTATAATTTTTGACATAGGATGCTTTTTTTCAAGGTGAAGAAAGCATTATTTGGGAAAAATCTACCACGGAAGGAAAGATGGCCGATAGAGACGAAATCAAAAAACCAAGCGAACAAGACTTTAAAGGTAGTAAAAATTATTTGCTGGCAGTTGTATTATTTCTAAATACAGTGCTGATGGGAGCTGTGGCATTTTTACAATACCAATCACATACTCAAAAGGCCCAAGAATCGACTATAAAGGATGTAGTAAAAGCGGCTATGATGGAAAAAGAAGTTGATGATCAAGCAAAAGCCGAGGGACTTGGAGAAGCGGAAAAAACCGATGGAATTTTGTATCCTCTAAAAACTTTTACAGCCAACCTTGCTCAAGGTGATGGACCAAGAAGATTTCTTAGAATGACCGCCGTGGTGCAATTTAGTCAAGACACCAAGAAAAGTGAAATTGAGGCGAGAAGTCCTCAAATACGAGATAAGATAATTAGTTTGATCAACTCTAAAAGACCGGAAGATCTTTTAAAAGTTGAAGGTAAGGCCTATCTTAAGGAAGAGATAAAGGCAGCCATTAATGCGCTTATGGTGGATGGCCATGTAATGAATGTGTACTACGTTGAATTCCAAATCAACTAATTCATTACAGTAAAAAAGTGTTGATTGTCCCAAGGAGGGGAAGATGGCACAAGTTTTAAGTCAAGATGAAGTTGATGCTCTACTTAATGCAGTTAATGAAGGTGACTTGGAAGAAGAAAGTAGTTCGGACTCCAAGCAAACAGTTGAGTATGGCGAAAAGATTGACGAAAATATTCAGCCTTATGATCTCACTAATCAAGACCGGGTTATTCGAGGAAGAATGCCCATTTTGGAAATCATCTATGAAAGATTTATTCGTGCCTTTCGCGTTTCCCTTTCAAATAGCTTAAGAAAAATTTCTACCATTTCAATGATTTCAACTGATCTTTTAAAATTTGGTGAATTTGTAAATACCCTTCCTATTCCTTCATGCATGTGTATCATGCGTTTCAATGAACTTCGAGGACCAGCACTGTTGGTTTTTGAATCAAAACTTGCTTATGCAATTATTGATTCTTATTTTGGTGGAACCGATCGGCCATTTACTAAAATTGATGGCAAAGAATTTACGCAAATCGAACTTTCTTTCATGAAGAAAGTAATGGATATGGCCCTAAGTGATTTGGAAGATTCATGGGCGCCCGTTCATAGAATAGATGCTCAATATTTAAGAACAGAAATCAACCCTCAGTTCGTGGGTGTAGTTCCTCCTAGTGATGTGGTAATTGCCACTACCCTCGAAGTGGAATTTGAATCTGCCTCGGGTACTATTATGATAGTTGTTCCCTATTCAACTATTGAACCTATCAAACAAAAACTTTCGTCAAGTTTCCAAACTGATAATGATATGGCTGACAGTATTTGGACTCAGGCCATGAATGCTCACATCAAAGATGTGGCCACTTCAGTGGTAGTAAAGCTTGGAGAAACTGAGATGACCGTGGGAGATTTAATCACCCTGGAAATTGGAGATGTTATTCCGCTTAAACAGGAAGCATCTGGAGAAGTGGTATTAACGATTGAAGGTGTTGAAAAAATGAAGGGAATAATAGGTGAATATAAGGGGAATCGAGCGGTTCAAATAAGTGTAGTGAAATAAATTATATCAATAATCACAAGGATTAAATATGGCGGACGAAATGAATCAAACAATGGAAGACAAAAAAAAGGTGATGCCCAACATGATTGAAAATGTTGAGGTAAAAGAAATGGCTGATGACATTAAGGCTGGGGATGATGCCTTAAATAAATTAAAAATTCAAAATTTGGATTTTATACTGGATATCCCCTTAAAGGTAACCGTTGAGTTGGGAAGAACCACCGTGATTGTAAAAGATCTTTTACAGTTAGGACAAGGATCCGTATTGGAACTTGATAAACTCGCCGGTGAGCCGTTAGAAATTTTAGTTAACGGTAAATTAGTTGCCAAAGGTGAAGTGGTGGTAGTTAACGAAAAATTTGGAATCAGATTAACAGATATTATCAGTCCGATAGAAAGAATTGAAACTCTTAAATAGATGGTAGGGTTATGAAATTAAAATGTATGACAAATTTGTATTTTCTAGTAGTGGCATTGCACCTAGTTTGGGGAAATATAAGTTATGCTAGTGTGCAAATTAAGCAAATGGACTTCTCTAAAGTAAGTGAGAGTACCTGGTTGTTGTCTGTTGCTTTTCAGGGAATTATTGAAAAAAGTCCCAAACTCTCATTTAAAGATTCCATTATCCAGGTTGAATTATCAGATGCCATTGTATGGCCTAAGATTGAAAAGAAAGTTTCACTTTCAAATGGTAACTTAGATACAACTTTACTTGCCTATCAATATGATAAGAAAGTAGTGAGAGTGCGTGCCATATTGCCTTTTTCGACAGTCCAATCTTCGAATGATGTAAAAATGCAATTAGTTGGAGATAAAATTAATATTGAATTCCAAACGGTGATCCCTGCTACCGAGATTACCGAATCTACCCAAAAAAATTCAAATCAATATGATGAATCTTATCTAGAACAACTGTTAAAAGATAAAAAAGGTGAGGATAACAAAAAAAGTGCCGCGGTTGCTATGAAAAATGATTTTAGTAATATCCTGGTAGATAAAACGGCTAAGCCGACTCAAGATCAGGTTAAAGTGCGGGCTTCTTCTAACGTTAAAAAAGAGAATTGGAAATCAAATTTTTCTATTCAAACTTTTGTCGCAAAGGTAGTGGCCTTTTTTGCTTGCATTCTTTTACTTTTTTACGGACTAGCTACTCTTATGAGAAAAGGTGTTTTTAAAAAAACTAGATTAGGTTTTTTAAGTAATGAAAAAATGGTAGAAGTTTTGTCCACCACCTACATTGCTCCAAAAAGAAGTGTCATAATGATAAAAGCTTATGATCAGATTTTTCTTGTTGGCAACAGTGAAAAAGGAATGCATTTCCTTTCAGAAATCAATCATGTTCCAGGACTTTTAAAAACTGGCGAAAGAAGTATTACCGGAACGAATTTTGATACCAATCTTCAGGATGCAGCTATAACCAATCTACCCCAGCAGATAAAGGAAAATATTGAGATTTCCAAAGAAGAAACTAGCACGCTGGCGGGTTTTTTGAAAAGTACTAAAAAGAGTGATGATAGTGACAAACTATCAAATAAGATTAAAAGCAAGGTGAAAAACTTGAAGTCTTTGCAGTAATAACCATTTAAAATCGGGAGAGAGCATGGATGCTCGCAAATTGAAAAGAATTTTGGTCCTGTTTTTTGTTATGATGGCAATTAGTTTTGTCCTGGTTGGTGAAGTAAGTGCTCAAAGTACGAATCTTAATCTCCCCGGCTTATCATTAAATTTTGGTAAAGATGTAGATTTGGTAGACACCTTGAAAATCTTGGTTTTGTTTACGGTTATTACACTTGCTCCTGCTATTTTAGTACTGTGTACTTGTTTTACTAGGATCATCGTCGTTTTAGCATTTATGAGACAAGCCATCGGTACACAAAATATGCCCCCTAATCAATTACTGATAGGATTGGCCTTATTCTTATCAATTTTTATTATGCAACCAACTGGTAAGACTATTTACGATAATGCCATTGTCCCTTATATGGATAAAAAAATAACTACCGCAGTGGCCCTCGATCAAATTGAACTAGGCCTTCGAGAATTTATGAATAAACAAACTAGGAAAGCGGACATTGCGCTTTTTTATGATGTAACTTCAACTACCCCACCTGCAACCGTACAAGAAGTTCCTATTCATTTTTTAATTCCGGCTTTTGTAATATCAGAATTAAAGACCGCTTTTCAAATTGGCTTCTTACTTTATATTCCTTTTTTGGTTTTAGATATGGTGGTAGCGTCCGTGTTGATGGCCATGGGGATGATGATGCTACCTCCTGTCGTTATTTCTTTCCCGTTTAAGTTATTATTGTTTGTGCTGGTAGATGGATGGCAATTAGTTACTGGTTCAATACTTCGGTCGTTTAATTAGGAGAGGAAATGGAACAAGATTTTTATATAGATATTGCTAAAGAAGGAATCAAGATAACCCTTATGTTAGCTTCTCCTATGTTACTCGGAGCACTGTTTATGGGTATTTTGGTTTCACTATTTCAAGCGGTTACTCAAATTAATGAACAAACACTTTCATTTATTCCAAAGATCATCGTTATTGTAGGAGCGCTGGCCATATGTGCGCCGTGGATGACCGATATTTTAGTGAATTTTACAGAAGAATTAATACTTAATATTCCAAATGTTGTGTTGGGGAAATAGCTATGATGAATATTGAGATAACCGATTACAATGTCTTGATTGCATTTTGGTTATGCTTCACCAGGTGGAGTGCTATTTTAATTCAACTACCTATCTTTGAAGAGACGGCTGTACCAGGACTGGTAAAAATTCTAGGGTCGTTGGTTATTACTTATGCTTTTTTCCCATATCTACAAGTGGAGCTGTTAAAAGATATTACTTATTTGGGAGTTGACAATTTTTGGCTATTGACTGCTTTTCATGCAGTTATTGGATTGCTGATTGGTTTCTTTGTAAAAGCGATTATGCAAGTCTTTATTGGGGGCGGATCAATTATTACTCAACAAATAGGTTTTTCCATGGTCAGATATTTTGATCCTTCAGCGGGAACAGGAATTGGTCCTTTTGAAAAACTAATACAGTGGACGGTACTCATTTTGATTATTTCCAGTGGAGCACTCCTTCCAATGTTTAAAGGAGCTTTTGCATCTTTTTCTTCCATACATATCTATAACTTGGGAAAGATGGCACATTCCAGCGAGTATTTCGTCATGATTTTTAAAAATATTTTTTTATCGTCATTGCTACTGGCATCACCTTTAATTTTTTGCAATATTTTTATCATGAGTATCCTTGGGATTATTGCAAAGCTGGTACCTCAGATGAATATCATCATGGTCAGCTTCGTGGTGAATATTGGACTTGGTTTATTGATTTTTTTAAGTTGCAGTGATGAGTTTTTTCAAGTGGCATTTAAAATTTATACAGATGGACTGGGCGAATGGTTCCAGTTTATAGGATAGAGGTAATTAATGTCTGACGAACAAGATATTGATCAAGGCGAAAAGACTGAAGAGCCTTCGCAGTATCGTATAGATCAGTTTCGCAAAAAAGGTGAAGTTGCATCATCTCGCGAACTAACTAGTGTGCTAATTTTAGCTGCCAGCATTTTAACAATTACCGTATCTATCGTGTATATTTATGAAACTATGGAAATATTTATTGAATGGCTTTATTCCTTAAATCCAGAACTGGCTTTTACCCCTAAGGTCCAAAAAGAAATTATTAACAAAATCGGGATAACTCTCATTAAGTGTTTAGGACCGGTCTTTTTAACCGTAGTATGTGTTGGCGTGTTAGCGAATATTATGCAAATTGGATTCTTATATGCTCCCGAAATTTTAGAATTCAAACCTGAAAGAATCAACCCGATCAATGGTTTTAAAAGGATTTTTTCCATGCGTTCACTGGTGGAAGCACTTAAAGGGGTTGCAAAATTTATTTTTGTCATGATCATCGTTTATTATTTCGTAAAAGATGATTTAAATACCTATGTTGGCTTTTTGCATACAGAACTGACTCAGTCATTTTTTCACGGGAAGTTGATGGTAGTAAAACTGTGTTTCTCGATTTTAGCTGGTCTTAGTGTGGTGGCTTTAGCTGATTTTACTTACCAAAAATTTTCCTATCGAAAAAAAATCAGACAGACCAAGTATGAAGCAAAAAAGGAATCCAAGGAACAAGAAGGTAACCCAGAAGTTAAGCAGAGAATTAGACAAATTCAAAGAGAAATGGCCAATAAACGAATGATGGAAAAAGTTCCCAAGGCTGACGTTATCGTAACTAATCCAACTCATTTAAGTATTGCCCTTAAATACGATAGCGAGACAATGATTTCTCCAGAAGTTATTGCTAAGGGGGCAGATGTCATTGCTATGAGAATCAGAGAAATTGCTAAGGAAAATAATGTACCAATAGTGGAAAATGTGGAATTGGCACGGACCCTTTATAAAACAGTTAAGGTGGGGGCTGGAGTTCCTCGCACATTGTATAAGGCCGTAGCTGAAGTATTGGCCTTCGTTTATAAACTTAAGAAAAAACATAGGGCACTGGAATTAAGGTAGATTGAATGAATAATGTTTTGGATAAATTAAAATTACTGACAAAAAATTCTGATCTGACAGTTGCTCTCGGTGTATTACTCGTACTTGGAGTAATGATTGTTCCTATCCCACCACTTCTCCTTGACTTGTTGTTGGCACTCACTTTATCAATGTCAGTGGTTATTTTATTGGTGTCCATTTATTCAAAAAGACCTTTAGATTTTTCAACCTTTCCATCAATTCTGCTTATTACAACTTTGTTTCGATTGTCCTTAAATGTGGCTTCCACTAGAAATATTTTACTAAGAGGTGGGAGTGACGGTACCAGTGCTGCTGGTGAAATAATCAGAACGTTTGGTGAATTTGTTGTCGAAGGTAATTATGCCGTTGGTATTATTATTTTTATAATTCTGGTAGTTATTAACTTTATGGTTATTACCAAAGGTGCCGGTCGGGTTGCAGAAGTAGCCGCCAGATTTACTTTGGATGCTATGCCCGGTAAGCAGATGGCTATTGATGCAGACTTAAATGCAGGTTTAATTGATGACAAAGAAGCCAAACGCAGAAGAAAAGAAATTGGCGAAGAAGCAGATTTTTATGGTTCTATGGACGGTGCATCTAAGTTCGTAAGAGGGGATGCCATTGCGGGTATTTTAATAACAGGTATCAATATTATTGGTGGTATTTTTGTCGGTACAGTTCAAAATAATATGGATATAAGTACCGCTGCTCAAGTGTTTACTTTATTAACTGTTGGTGATGGTCTGGTGACCCAGATACCAGCACTAATTATTTCAACGGCAGCCGGTCTTATTGCTACTAGAAACACTAGCGATAATGGTCTTGGGTTCCAGGTAGGAAAACAATTAAAGGTTCATCCCAAAGCCATATATATTGCTGCGGGAGTTTTGTTTGTGTTCGCGCTTATCCCAGGTTTTCCTAAACTTCCATTTGTGGTGGTGGGATTGGCCCTTGCGGGAGTAGCCTATTTTATTGAGCAAACCAATTTAAAAGAAGAGCAACTTAAAACCAAAGAAGGAATTGAAGATGTTAAGGCCAAGCCAGAAACGCTGGAGGATTTGCTTGCTCTTGAATTAGTTGAATTGGAAGTGGGATACGGGCTTGTTAATTTGGTTGATGCTGAACAAAATGGGGATTTACTTGAAAGAATCACTCACATCAGAAAACAGTTTGCCACTGACTGGGGAATAATTATTCCACCAATTAGAATAAAGGACAATTTAGAACTTCGTCCTGGTGGTTATGTTTTCAAAATTAAAGGTATCCATGTGGCACAAGGTGAACTTATTAATGATCATATGTTGGCAATGGATCCTGGTTCAGTTATTGAAAAGATTGACGGAATTGAAACGGTCGAACCAGTTTTTGGACTTCCTGCTGTATGGATTAATGAGGAGCAAAAAGAAGATGCCCAGTATAATGGGTACACGGTGGTGGATTTATCAACTATTGTAGCGACTCATCTGACTGAAATCTTAAAAACCAACTTGCATGAGTTGTTTGGTAGACAGGAATTAGTATCTGTTCTTGATAATTTTAAAGAACAATATCCCAAAATAGTAACTGACTTAGTTCCGGAAATATTACCACTGGGAGTAATTTTAAAGGTTCTGCAAAATTTATTAAGAGAAGGTGTTTCGATTCGGGATTTAAGAACTATTTTAGAAACCCTTTCAGAATTTGGTACAACCATGAAAGACCCTAGCAGTTTAACCGAGTATGTTAGACAGGCATTATTTAGAACTATTACCGAAAATATAAAAAGTGAACAAGGTGACATACCTCTGTTTACTTTGGACCGGGCAATTGAAGAATCTCTGGCAAATAATATTGTGCAAACTGAAACGGGACATCAACTGTCTCTTGATCCAAGAGTAACCCAACATTTATTGGCCAGTTTAAATGAAAAGATTGAAGAAGCTACCGGGGCGGGGGAAAAAATGATTGTGCTTTGTTCCCCGGTCATTCGTCATCACTTTAAACGGTTGACTGAAAAATTTATACCCAATTTGATTGTTATTAGTCATAATGAATTGAGTCCTGATGCAAATATCAGATCACTCGGGACGGTGAGGTTGTAAATGTTTGTAAGAAAATTTCAAGCAGATTCATTGGAAGAGGCCCTTAAAGACATTAAATACCAATTAGGCCCAGATGCAATCATATTAAAAACCATTACCAATAAAGGCCTCAAGGGTGCATTTAAGAAAAACCGAATTGAAATTACGGCTGCTATACCGGAAGGTAAACTAAAAGAAAAAATGCAAGTTGACCGAGCGCTCGGAGAAAATAAAGACGATTTTTATCAAAATAAATCTTCCTACATATCCAACATGATTTCTAATTATTCTTTGCATGCAAAGGATGCGCAAAAAAAGCCTGTGACCATCAATAACTCCTATGGCAATTTGGGCCTTAACAAAGCACCGCTTGCCAAAAATATCTCGGAAGTTAGCAGTGGTCTGGATAGTTTTTTAAGTCAAAGTAGTCGTAATGAAAAAACAGCGCAAAATCCACCAAAAAACGCTTCATATCAAATGAATTCACGTGAGGAAATTGAAGCTAGTTCTTTTGATGACGAAGAAGCGTTGAGAGATATAGAGCAAACATCTACTGTTTACCAAGCGGTCAAAAATGACTCTAGTCGGGAAGACTATGAAAAACAAAAAAGAAAGATAGAAGAACTTGAAAATAAGCTCTCAGAAATCATTAAAAAAGTTGATAAATTCAGTAGAGTAGAACCTACCGGTTTATATCAAATGAGAACCACCCTTCGTAGTTTGGATATTAATGAGCCATATATTCAAAAATTGATCCGTAAAGCTACCTTTGAATTTAAAGAAGAGGATTTGTCCAACGATGAAGTGATTTTTGAATTTGCCCTAAGAGAGATGCTACAAAGCATATCTATTGAGATGCCACTATTTTCTTCACTAGACTCGGATAAACGTCCGGTGGTTACAGTTTTAATCTCTGAAACATCATCAGGGCAATCCACCATGGTTATGAAGCTTGGATCTTTAAAGCAAAATTCAGTGGTCATTAGAAATGTAACTTTATGTGATGAACTCAAGAAGTCTGTATCAGAACAGCTTCTTAATATCGAAATTATTAATGTTGCAAGTATTTCAGAAATTATGTCTGAAACAAGAAAAAATGTTGAGAAAGGAAAATCAGTTTTTATTGATTATAAAAATTTTCAAAAAGAATTTAATGAAACTAAGAAATTTGTTGAGGGTCTTAAAAGATCTTTTGATCATGTGGAAGTATTGGTCTCCCTTTCGGCAATCCATTCTGAATTGTATAATAAGAAAGTATTGTCCACTTACAAAACACTTGCCGATGGACTGATTTATTCGCATCTGGATTTGTGTTTGAATTTTGGAGCAATTTTTAATGCTCTGGAAGGTGAGAAGGCCATACCGGCTAAGTTCTTTGGAACAGGTCCGGTGATGCCAGATGATATTGAGGCAGCGAGTGCTGAAAGAATTTTGGATAGTATTTTTAAATTTGATTAAAAAATAATTTCAGGAAGAAATTATTTTAGGAGACAGGATGTCGAATAATAGTGCCGGGAATTGGCTTTTATCTCAAAATAAATTCGCCAATAAAGTAGGTAAAAAACTTAGTGGGAAAGCCATAACAGTTTCGGTAACCAGCGGAAAAGGTGGCGTCGGTAAGACTTCCATTTCTATAAAAATTGCCAAAATGCTTGCAGAAAAGGGACTTAAGGTTTTGGTAATCGATTGCGACTATAATTTATCCAACACATTTATAAAATTGAATCTCCCCATTAAAGATGATTTTAATTTATTAATCAGTGGAGCGAAAACCTTTGAAGAGTGCATTTACCAGGATGGTAATTTCCATTTACTAGCAGCTTGTAGTGGCGATTTGGACTTGTTTGATCGAGATATCCATTTAGATCAATTTATTTTAAATTTACTTATACAGATTGAAGATCGTTATGATTTTATTATTTTAGATTCACCTGCTGGACTAAATAAGCAAGCCATGACTATTAACGCCTATAGTGATTACCGCTTCGTAGTGGTGACTCCTGATAAATCTTCAATAACGGATTCGTACTCATTAATTAAAATCCTTAACAAAAAGTACGGAGTTAAAGAAAATCATCTTATTGTTAATAAAATATCCTCTGAAGCACAATATAAGAGAATTGTTCAAATCATGAGTGAAACAGTCGAGAATTTTTTAGCATCAAGATTGAAAATTATGGGTGGAATTAGTCGAAATAATCGTGCAATCGATATTTTTGACAGGGAATTATTTGACCAGTCCAAAGATTTGCATAACGATTTTTGTAATATCATAAGCCGCTTTACCGAGGAGAGCCTAGGTTATTGTGATGATCACCATTACGCTAACCTAAACTTAGGACGCGTAGATGACTTAAAACATGAGGTTTTAAACTAGTAACGCTAAGGAGTAAGCATGTCATCTCTCTCAAAACAACTGAGAAACTTAAAAGATTATCGTTCAACTGTTGATCCCAAAGTTAAAGATGAGATCATTATAGAGTATGCCCCGCTCATCAAGTTTATTGCATTAAAAATAGCCTCTCGGCTTCCATCTAATATTGAACTGGATGATTTGATTTCTTGTGGAGTTATAGGACTCATGGATGCCATAGAGAAATTTGATCCCGAAAGAGATAACAAATTTAAAACTTATGCTGAATTTAGAATCAGAGGTGCTATTTTAGATGAACTTAGGGCACAGGATTGGGTACCACGGTCAGTGCGCGAGAAAGCCAAATTGGTGGAAAAAACATATTCAAAATTAGAAGCCAGCCTTGGTCGTCCGGCAACTGATGAAGAAATGTGTAAAGAGTTGAGCATTTCACAAGATGAATTTTACGATCTTTTAAATAAAGCAAAGTCAATTTCTCTTCTTAATATTGATGATTCTGCTTTATTTAATCGTGGAGATAAAAAACTGATGGCCGGGCTTTTAGAAAATAGTAGAAGTGCTAATCCCTACAATGCCGTTAGCCACAAAAATTTAAGAGATACCTTGAAAGAGGGAATTAAGACTCTTCCAGAAAAACAAAGGTTAGTGCTTTCTCTTTATTACTATGAAGATTTAAATTTAAAAGAAATTGGACAAGTGCTTGATGTCACCGAATCAAGGGTTTCTCAATTACATACTCAGGCATTAATCAAACTGAAAACCAAGCTAAGAAATCTGGTGGATTACCAGGAGGATATGGCAGGTTAATACCAACATGAATAGAGATTGCAATTCATATTTGGATAAAACTTTTGAAGCGCTAGATGACTTAAGTGTTCTGGTGGGATCAAGTGCTTTACCCATTGTTAGTCAGATTGGGTTTTACTTATCAGAAACTAAAAGACTGGAAGAAAAAGATCATAAGCTTGAAAAAATTAATGGGATTGTTTTTGATTTTATTATAACTTCGTTCAAGGAACTTGTGACATGTTTTTTTACTGCTAATAAATATATAAAGGAATTTACAGTTACCGGAAAAGGTGAGCATTATTCCTTCTCGGAGTGGAATAAAATTTTTGAAACCCTACCTGGTCTATTAAAGGTGATCAATTTTTTTCAAATTGAAAATGAACTTGAACTTATTTTGGAAGATAATGGCATAAGAGTAATTACTAATCTGGTGGAAAATCAAAATATCACTAACTTTAGAAAGAAATGTTATGAAGTTTTAAGAGAGTTAATTAGGAAAAAAACGCTTTTGACTTATAAAATTACCCGCGACGATAATATAAAACTAGATCTTTTTTTAAATATATCCCATTCAGAAGATACTATTTATGAATGCATAATTGATCAAAATAAAAAATTCAAACTGGGCTTTTCTAATATATTTGAACAGTATCAAATTGGTGAACTTGAGGCGGCTGCTCTTCCGCGACATTTATGCTTAGAAATAACCCAAGATTTGCAATTAAAGAAACATCAGGGGATACCCAAGCAATTTACACAGGTTTTAGGAGAGTTTCAGATTATTCATTTTTCCTTCCTATTTCGTCTGGTTTCCATCATAATACCATTTAGAGGTAAGCTTATAAAAACTTCCTCTTATCAAAGAGTAGGAGACACAGGACGTGGTGACACTTTGGGCCTTAGACGGGATGTTAATGTTCTGGGCACGCATAATATATGCCGATACGTTGACCTGTTTAAGATCATCTCAGACTAAATTCAATATAAAATTTAAAGGATTGCATTATGCATTTTAAAGCTGGAAAAAGTATTCAGGTTTTTTATTTTTCTATACTAATGTTAATTTTGTGTGGAATGTGTTCATGGTTTTATTATTTTTTTCAAAACGGAGCATTAAATAGTGAAGTAATTTGGACGTTATCGGAATCATCTCAAGAAGTGGAGCGACTCCGTACGGAAAATCAAATTTCAAAAATTGATCAGCTGATACTGACAGGTAGGGTTAGGGAAGCCATTAGTGCCATGGGTAGTGTGGAAAAGACGACTAAAATTATGGATCGCAACGTAAAACATTTCCCAGAAGAGTATAAAGCATTTTTAGACAGCACTAATGGAATGAAATCCATACTTAATAACTTGTTATCACTTCCTGACATATTGGTAGTCTTAAATGTACTCCACAAAAAATTTGAACTTTTTCAAAATTGGTCGAAAGAAAACAAATGGCCGACGCTTACTAGAATTAGTTCAGTGATGTTAATTGACCTTGATGCCAATAATTTAAAAAAAATAGATTTTTTCAATTATAGTAAAATACACCGGATAGACAATAATCTCACCCGCAACATAAGAAGCATGGAAAATATTACCAATGGGTCCTCGCTTTCCACCTTTGATAAAACTACTATTATGGCGAAACTGCAAAGTTTTAAAGTAGAGCAAGATATGCTTAGCAGTTATCTGCCTGAATTAAAAAAATACGCAGAAGAGTATCAAAAATTAAATATGTCGTATAATTCCTGGCTCAAATTGATTGAGCCTGAAATTGCCATTGCGAAAATGAGCTTTCAAAAAAATTCACAGATGATGTTTATTGTTTTTGCAGGGATGTTAATTTTTTTACTAATTGCGATGGTGATTGGGAGTTGGCTCTACAAAAAAAATGTATATAAATCTATTAAAAAGATTGAGACAAGAATCTTAGAATGTGTACAAGAGGGGATTATTGCTCCCGATTTTAGAATGAATGACCATTTCTCTAAAGATTTTTATCAAGAAATGCAAAAATATCATTCATGGGTTAAAAGTCGGATGAGTTTTGGAAATATTTTTCAGGAAGCCCTTCCTTTTCCAGCACTGCTGCTTGATTCTAATTTGAATTTGGTATGGGCAAATGCTCTGTTTTACTCTGAATGGAATTTAAATGAATATAAAAATAAAAGAGATACTCTTAATTGGGAATTTTTACAACGATTCACGAATCTCGGGGAAAACGATCCGATCTTAGAAGCATTGAACAATAATTTAGCTGGTATTTATCAAATACAAGTTAAACAAGAACAAAAAGATTTTGCTCCTTATGAAATGTATATATCACCAGTTGAGATTGATGATCAAAAAAGAATTATGGTATTTTTCTATCCACTTATGTTTTTAGAAGAAACCATTAAGGATCAAAAGAAATCATTATTAGGTCCGGTGTGCAGGTCTCTGGAGACTCTTATTCGAGGGGATTTCGATAAAGAGTTTAAAGATAAAATCAGAGAAGATTTTAATATTGCTGGAATTGAATCAGTGTTTGGAAAATTTATAAAACTTGCTGAATTTCTAACTCAACAAAAAAATGGACTAGTTGGTGAAATCGAGAGATTGGAAAATGAGTTATATGATAAACACAAATTGCTTTGTGATATGAAAAACATTTTATCTGAACAAGATGTTTATGTAAAAAGCGAAGTAAAAGATTTTCAAGAAAGCAAAAATCTTATTATTCGCCTGGTTGAACTTCGCAGAAAAACAGAACAAATTTATTTAACAACTATCAATTCTTCGAAAGTTATGCTCAAAGAGCAATGTAATCTCTATGATCAATCTACTCAATTAGTAAATAATCATGAAGAAAATTTAAAAATATATCGTAATATTGGATTATCAAGGGAAGGATTTAAAGAAGCTTTGATAAGGCTTGAAAACTGTAAGTCCAATGTTGGGCAAACCCTGGAACAAACATTGATTTTTACTAAGTCGTCGAAGATTAATCCAGAAAGTTTTTCCAGTGCGCTTATGAAAATAAAATTGGAACTGCGAGCCTTTGAAAAAGAGATTAGTCAGTTTGTTTCCAATTTAAAAAATTTTGATGTTCATCTTTCCAAAATGCAGATGATTTTGGTTGATGTGAAATCACCTGATTTAAGTGAGTATCGGAAAAAAGTTGATTTGACTAGGAACTGTATTGAAAATGACACATTCAACATGGGGGTTAATGCTAAAGAAGGGCAGAAAATTGATGAGGAGATTATCACTCATATGAAATTATTTTATGATAATTTAAAAGGGAACCTAGATACGTTGGCCAGGATAAATCAGTTAACAGCTGACTTAAGTGAAGATTCAAAAATCACAGAAGATAAAAAACTAAATACCGAAGATGAATTAATGGTTTATCGTAATGAAAATTCCCCAGAAGTGTAAGCTAAAATAAACCGGAGATATTTCCGTTTGCATCAATATCCATATCATTGGCTGATGGGTGCTTGGGAAGACCAGGCATTCTCATAATTTCTCCTGTCAAAGGAACCAGAAAACCTGCCCCGCTGGAAATAATTATTTCTCGCACGGTAAGTGTAAAATTCTGAGGTCTTCCTATTTTTTTAGGATCATCAGATAAAGAGTTTTGAGTTTTAGCAATGCAAATTGGTAAATTATTAAAATTATTATTATAAATTAATTCTAAATCGCTTTTGGCCTTTGCTTCATAATGAACATTTTTAGCTCCATATATTTCTTTTGCAACAGTATTAATTTTATCTTCTACTGAAGCAGTCCATTCATATAAATGTTTAGCCTGGTAAACATTGTGATCAAGTTTGGATACGAGTTTTTGAGCTAAATCAACTCCTCCTAAGCCACCTTTTTCACGAACCTCTACCACTGATGAAATAACGTTGTTTTGATTGCAAATATCTTCTATCGCTTTGATTTCTTCTAGCGAATCGTTGGGAAATTTATTTATGGCAACCATAACTTCTACATTAAATTTTTTAGCGTTTTCTATGTGTTTTTCCAGGTTGCAGGCTCCTAATTTTATGGCGGAGGGGTTTTCTTTTTGTAGCTGCGATTTGGTTACTCCTCCATGCATTTTAAGGGCGCGCGCGGAAGCTACTAAGACTACTGCTTGCGGAGAAAACTGACCATATCTTGAGACTATATTGAAGAATTTTTCGGCTCCAAGATCAAATCCAAAACCGGCTTCGGTTACCACATAATCCGACAGACTAAGAGCAAGTTTGGTTGCCAAGATACTATTTGCACCTTGAGCGATATTGGCAAATGGGCCACCGTGAATAAGAGCAGGCCCATGCTCTATGGTTTGTACTAAATTAGGCAGAAGAGCATCTTTAAGCAGTGCCGTAGCGGCTCCGGCTATGTGCAAATCTCTAGCAAAAAAAGGTTTCTCATCTTCGAGGGTTTGTGCCAGTAAAATATTACCGATTTTTTGCTTGAGATCCTCGTAATCTTTTGACAAACATAAAATGGCCATTATTTCCGAAGCTGCGGTTATTTCAAAACCGGATTCTCTGGCAAAACCATTCTTTTTTAGACCAATAATAATTTCTCGAAGCGAACGGTCATTCATATCCATTACTCTTTTCCAGTAGGTGTCTCTGATGGATATGCGATTTTTAAAACGGTAATGAATATGGTTATCAAGTGCCGCTGCAATCAAGTTATGAGATGCACTTACTGCATGAATGTCTCCTGTGAAATGTAGGTTAATATCCTCCATAGGTAAAACCTGGGAATATCCCCCGCCAGCTGCTCCGCCTTTGACTCCAAAACAAGGACCTAAGGATGGCTCACGAATGGCCACCAATGCATTTTTTCCAATTTGTCGAAGTGCTTGGGTGAGTCCAATACTTACCGTGGTTTTGCCTTCCCCCGCAGGAGTGGGGGTGATAGCGCTTACTAAAATGAGTTTTCCTTGTTTTTTGGTTAATATTTTTCTTATTGAATCAAGCTTGATTTTAGCTTTATAATTTCCATAGACGATTAGATCATCTGTTGATAATCCAATTAGTGAGGCAATTTCATCAATTTTTTTGAGATGTGCACTTGACGCTATTTCCAAATCTGATTTAAATGTCATAAAATTTCCATTGTTGTAGTAAAATTAAAACGTTTACTTATACTATTAATTTTAGAACTATAAATCTATTACTATGTTAAAATAAAGGAGCTAAAACGTGGCCAATAAACTAATGAAACATTCCAAAAATGTCAATGGTAAATGGTACTGTACTTCTTCGGCGGATGAGGGCGGGGAGGGATGTATTGCTTGTGGGGTATGTTATGGCTCATTGCCCAGCATCTTTGCTGAAGATGAAAACGGAGAAGCTTATGTTGTCCGTCAACCAAGCAACCCAAGCGAAGTATCTAAAACACAGGAACAAATGAGTGCATGTCCCGTCAGTGCCATAGGCAATGATGGATAGATTTTATCCTATATTAGATTCCTAACTGATAGAATCAAGTAAAATTAAATCGGATTTTTAACTCTATTTAATTTAAATAAATATTCCGTTGGATATAATCGAAGAAAAGATTAAAATTGTTTAATATTTATAAATAAGTCAAAAATTAAACGTTTATGAACAGGCAAGCAAATGAACAAATTCCGAAAAATGTTATTTCCCAAAATCAGGAAGTAAAAATCTTTTTTGAGTCATCAGCTGTCGGAAGTTTGGTCTTAAACGAAGTATTTTGCTCTATCGTGGTTTTAAATAATACTGGTCAAATTATTTATTTCAATAAAATATTTCAAAATATTGCTGAGAAAAACCAACCGGTTCTAGGCAAACGATTTGGTGCATATATTTCTTGTAGCAATGTTTCTGAAGGGGTGACAGAATGTGGTCAGGCTGCTTTTTGTAAACATTGCATAATTAATCAATCACTTCAGGGAACTACTGAGCTTAGAGAATATGAAATATCTTTTTTGCAAAAAAATAACAAGGTGTTAGAGTTTTTAATTAGACCCGTTTTGTTTGAAGTTACGAGTAACCCCTATACTTTGCTTATTATAAAGGATATTTCCAACGAAAAAAGACGTCGCATGCTAGAAAGAATATTTTTTCATGATATCAGCAATACTATGACGATAATGAATGGACATTTGCTTATGCTCGAAAAAGATAAGGGTAATTTGCTTAAATTTGAAAGAGTCAAAAAAACATATGACAGAATGTGGGATGAAGTCAAGGGGCAAAAAATTTTATCAGATGCTGAAAATGAAGAGTTACAAATTCGTTTTTCTCCAATAGAAGTACAAACTTTTATTCAGGAAATCATCATTCTCTTGCAGGAAATATATAAGGAAAACCAGTTAGTGTTTGAAGGAGATAAATTGTTGGCAGATGTAGTGATTAAAACAGATGAAACTATTTTAAGAAGAGTTATTGTAAATATGATAAAAAATGCAATTGAAGCTTCAAAAAAAGAATCCTTTATCACCATAAAAACCTTCGTAGATCAAAAAAATGTCTCATTTTTAATTCATAACGAAGGGTATATACCAGAAGAAATTCAGGCGAAAATTTTTAAAAGATCTTTTTCCACCAAGGGGAAAGGACGTGGCCTTGGTACTTACAGTATGAAATTATTTACAGAAAAATACTTAAACGGCATGATTAATTTTGAATCTTTAGAAAAATCAGGGACTACTTTTTTTGTTAAATTGCCTAGAACGTGACAACACTTTTAATTAAGTTGGTGTCAAAAATAAAATTGTCAATCCTCCCTTGCAAAAAATAAAAAAATAAGAAATCTACTTGACGATAAAAAAAAGGTACCCATCTTGGGGGTGTGAAAAAATTAAAATGAATCAAGGAGGTGGATATGTTTTATAGTGATATTTTTAATACGCAAAGAGAATTAGACAGAATCTTTAACAATGATTTTTGGGGAAGGACCACATTTGCTAGGGGGAGTTATCCTGGAATCAACATGTTTGAAATGGACGATAAATTGGTTTTAAAAGCTGAAGTTCCTGGCTTAAAAAAACAAGATTTACAGATTAAGCTAGAAAATGACGTAATTTCTTTGACTGGTGAGATGAAAAATTCTGAAAAAGAAAACATTAGGTATCATCGCAGAGAGAGAGTGTTTGGCACATTTAACCGATCTTTAAAGTTACCATATAGAATTGATCCAGAGAAGGTGCGAGCTTCTTTGGCTGACGGGATTTTAACGTTAACCTTGGAAAAAGACGAGAATTCAAAAACCAGAACTATTGAAATTCAATAAGCAGGAGGTGGTTTATGACAAAACAAGAATTAGAAATTAAAAGGAAAAATGAATTGGATAAAAAAAACGAATATACTAGATCTGAAAAAATATTTACACCAGATGTAGATATTTATGAAAATGATGAAGCGCTTATGATGGAAGTGGAGATGCCCGGAGTTAAAAAAGGTTCCGTGGAAGTAAATTTAGACAATAACATGTTAAGCCTCAGAGGAAAAATTGATACTAGTGAGTATACGGATCATCGACCTCTCTATGGAGAGTATAATATTGGTCATTATGAAAGGGTTTTTGAACTAGGAGAAAAAATTAATCAGGAAAAAATCAAAGCCAATATGGAAGACGGGGTTTTGTATTTGACAATCCCCAAAGCAGAAAAAGTAAAACCTCGTTTAATAGAGGTTTGTTAAAAATTGGGCGTCTAATTTTAGACGCCCAATTTATTGTTTTATAATAAATTTAGTTTTTCAACAGACGGAAACTCAAGTACAAATGAAGTGTTTTTACAGTTTTTATCATAAAATAAAATTCCGTTGTGTTTAATCATTATTTCTCGAGAGAGACTTAGTCCAATACCTGTCCCTTCTCCGGCAGGTTTAGAAGTAAAGTATTTATTCATCATTTTGACTTGAGTTTCTTCAGATATACCATTTCCACTATCAGTAATGCGAATTCTTATAGTATTGGAAGTTGCTTCTTCTTCAATCTTAATCCATCTCTCAGATAAAGTTTTGACTGCATAAATAGAGTTATTTAAAAGGTTTACAATAATTTGCGAAATTTGGGTAAGTTTGCAATTAATTTTAAAGTCTTTTTGATCATATTCAAGCTTAATGGCATTTTGTTTTAGCCGATGATTGCTCAAATCTAAGGCATCATGAATTATTTCATAAATAGGCGTGATTTTGTTTTCCTCCAAACTGCCGTCTCTGGATACTCTCTTGAGGCTGGTAATAATGGTGGACATTCTTTGAGTGGCTTTTTCTATGTATTCGATCTGACTTAACATGGAGTCGGTGTTAGGTAATTCAACTTTTTTCAAGGATAACTCGAGCAGTTTGGCGGCTCCAGCAATAATGGCCAGAGGATTGTTTATTTCATGAGCAATATTTCCGGCCATTTCTCCAAGACCAACTAGACGTTGACCTGCTTCGAAAACCGATTTTTGCTTCTCAAGTTCCTCTCTTATAGAGAGATCTTTCATGATAAAGGCAATTTTGTCTGTACTAAATTCACTCTTACTGAGGATCCTTATCGCCACCGGGATTTCCTTATTTTGTGTGATAATTTTTCCTTCCATGTTGAAATTAGCTGTGATTTTTTGTTTAGCTAAAATGTATTCAATTTCATTCGACAAATCGCTACTGTTATTAATCTCAAGAAATTTTTTAATACTTTCATACAATGGAGGGGTATCTGATCTTTCTAATACCGACCAAAATGCTATATTACCATCTAGAATTTGATCTTGTTTGTGATCATACATAACTATATAATCATCAACTGCTTCAAACATATTTCTAAATTCCATTAGATTGACTTTTTGGGAGTTGCTAAAAATAATATCGGTAATTCTAATTAATACCGGATTTAGCATTTTTAAAAAACTATTTTCAATTTGTTTTTC
>Ga0208375_1001345_pt1 | contig 28136 bp, 35 predicted proteins | sample RifOxyD1_FD_184038 | JGI IMG/M metagenome (GOLD analysis project Ga0208375, IMG submission 184038) | Soil microbial communities from Rifle, Colorado - Rifle Oxygen_injection D1 (SPAdes) | ecosystem: Environmental > Terrestrial > Deep subsurface > Rock core/Sediment | place: Rifle, Colorado...
CACAAACCGAGAGAATGTTTGGAAGGTCGAACCGCATTCGAAGTGATGATGGAAAATGAGTATGGTATATTAGTTGAATCATTAGAAGTTAACTTTCCAAAAGTTCGTATTGAGGGGTAGGGAAAGGGTTTCTCCTCTAGTTTAATACTACCACGAATTAGTTATTAAAACAAGTTAAGAGTTCCAAAAAACAACTTTGGTAGAGAAAATGATGCTTATGAAAACTAACTATTTTACCAGTGGACCCGAGCGGACTCGAACCGCTTACCTCCTCATTGCAAAGAAATCAGTAGAGTTATTTTTCTCAAAATATCTTTTATTTAAAGGATATAATTGTGATTTGGTTACTCAAACTCATATCGTTGCGAGGACCTATTTCTACCCAGAAAAGTCCGTGAAATAATTAACAGAACAGACTGCAGATTAACTAATAATAATTTTGTTTCGACTATTACAATGATAGCAGGTTACATTAAGTTTTCAAATGACAAATTGTTTACTGCTGGTCGCAAATCTTCCGATGTTACTGATCGGACATACACTTGAGTCATTCTCAAATCAGTGTGGCCAAGAAGTTTCAAAAGTTGTATTGCGCCAATTCCTTTGGTAGCAAGATTGGAAGCAAATGTGTGACGAAACTGGTGCAAATGAAATCGCACTCCGGACAACTTTCTCAACCTATAAACCCAGTGTACCAGTCCGTCGGCGCTTAGTCCCTTGTCGGTATTTAAAGAAACAAACAATTGCGGAGTTTTATAATCTTTTTTTCTCTGACCCAAATAATCTTCCAGATCCATAACCAAATTAGGATTCATGGGCAAAGTTTTGGTGCGTTTGGATTTTGATGTCTCACCACTAACCGTCATTATTCTTCTTTCCAAATTAATATCAGTCACTTTTAAACCAAGCAACTCACCCTTTCTAATTCCACAAAATGTAAGTGTTGATACCATTGCTCGGTCCCTTTTTTTCTGTAGCAGACTGGTAGAGTAATTTTCGATAGCCGTCCTGATACGTTCAATGTCTTCTTTGCGCAGAGCCTTCATGTCATCGTAGACCGGTCTGTATTTTGGTAGTTTTTTTATCGGATTTTCAAAGATATGTTTTTCTCTAATCAACCATTCAAAAAATATGTTCAACTTCCGGGCGTATGTTGCTACAGTTGAGTCTTTGACACCGGTTTTTTCTATTCCTCTTCCGACAATTCTGGTTCTGGTTTGCATGACGCTGAAGAAGTCAGTCAACACTTCCGTGGTCAGCGAATCGATTGTGACACGCGAAAGTTTTTTAAGAAGAACATATGACGCCTTATATCCTTTCAAAGTAGCAGGTCGAAGTCGCTTCACATATTGGCATTCGCGTATAAACTGGTTGAAGAGCTCATCCAGCCGATCCGGATTTGCGTTTTGGTTTATAAATTTTGTTTCGTCCATAAATTCCGATTTTTAAAACTATTATTTTGGTTCTTTCAATTTTTTCATGAATTCATTCCGCCTTTCCTGGCCGGGCCAATCACCGATATCCTTTCCGTGTTCTGCCGCTAGCATTTTATCTAGCGCCCAGTCTCTTTCCGCTCTTGCGAGTCTATTCATGGCACCCATTTTAGTAAGTTCTTCATATTCTTCCTTTGTCTTGGTATAAACTTCACCGTTCAAAGGATCAATAATGGTGACCTCAGTTGTTCCTTTCTTTTCAAAAGCATAAGGCGAAATTCTGGTATAAGTGTCATCCGCTTCTTCTATCGTCCACCAAAGAGCAGTAAGAAAATCTTTGACGGAGTGCCCGCCCCTACCCCAACCTGTTTCTTCAGGTATTTCTTTTAAATTTTTTATCGCTTCTTTTACTTCTTCATAAGTTTTCATATTTTTAAAATTAATTTTTATAATTGCCTGTAGCCATACTTGTCTTTACAGACATCACAGACATCTCTTAGGGGTTCATTCTGCGACATTCCGTCTCTGAATAAACCGGCCCAAAGATGGTTATAACAGAATTTTTGTCCGCATTGGCGACAGATCCCGACCGGATTTGAATAAGATTTTATTTTTCTACATTTGGCGCATCTGGTGCGAGGTATAGATGCCAGTCTTTGCTTTAGGGCTACAATCGATTTTGATTTTTTTGAAGTCATATGAGTTTAGTTAGCTTTATTGTTAATTAGGCTCCGTTTTGCTTGTAGGCACGCCGGTATACGACCCCTGAAATTAAGTGTCAGGTCCAGCTGTTCATTAAAAAGAAAAACCCCCATCTTTACGCAGTGAGAGTATCCATAGAACTCACCGCGCAAAAAACGGGGTTATTATTATGGATACTCGGTCAGAAAATTTAGAAGGAGTCTCTGTTTTTAAGAGAGACTGGCCCGAAAAATAATTTCAGACCTGACCTGCGAGCACTAAGTTAGTCAAAAGGACCAACTTTTTTCCATAATTTTATTCATAGTTTGATTCTGGAAATTGTTTTAAACAATTTCTGAACCCTCTTACGCATAATTTTACCCTAGTCCCACACATATCTCCTAGAAATAAAGCGAAGTGTGGATAAGGGAAATACTTTTTTAAAATACAAAAATACAGCTGGGCTCAGCCATATTTCCGGATATGTCGGGATAAAACTTTTTGCGATTAAATAAATTTATTGGATTTGTCTAAAATAATTGTCATAGGCTATTGATAGCCAACAGCAGTTTTTCCGCATTCTCTCTGCTGCTTTTAAATCCCACCCTGTCAGAAAGAGTCAAAAAACGATCAAAACGCATTGTCGGTTTGCCGTTATAGAATTTTGAGCGCATTTCCTCTTCAGCATTCATTAGCTTGATCAAGCGGTTGGTCCTATAAAAAACTTGCCCATGTTTGGAATTTCTATTGAATGTCGTCAATTCATAAACCAGATTGTGGCACCGGCGGCATTTAAACTCTTTGGAATTGGGAGGCAGATAAAGTTTGGATGCGCAAGATCCGCAATCACAAACAAACCAGCTTCTGGTTCCAAAATATAATTCGCTCTCTGTCAGCTTAATTTTCTGTTCCGTTTCGCCGTATTGGATAACCAGGTAGTCATATTCCGAGTCATATTCAAAATAGTAATCTGCCACAGATTCTTTATCTCCAAACCGGATATTAATAAAGCCACCCAAGCCGGTTTTATGCTCTCTGGCAAGCCGGAGATCTTTTTTAAGCAGTTTGGTTTCCAAACGGAAGCATGACTCAACTAAAATTTTCATACCCACATTTTACTATAGTCCCGTGTCTGTTTATTTATATTGCTTGTAACACTCTTCCTTTTCTGTTTTTGCCTCGCTAATTATTTTTTGTATCTCCGCTTCTTCATCTTCGTATGACGGCCAGCAGTAGTCTTTGAGATTAATTTTTCCAGCCGCAATAAGTGCATCAATATTAGAACCGTGACCTGTTAGTTTGAGACAAGATTCCTGCGAACTTGGAGTTCTTACATCTCTAATCAAATCTTTGTATTCTTTAATTTCTTTTTCGGTCTCATTGTCTATATTTTCAAGACATTGATTTAATGGCTCCTTTGCCAATTCTTGAAGCTGGTATTTTTCCTGTAGCACCGCCTTCTCTTTATTTTCCTGAATATTGGAAGAAATTGCTTTATATCCAACAAAAGCAATAAAAATGACGACAATTAGAATAATTATTTGTTTATTTCCCATATTTATACGCAAAAAGCCCGCTACTAGGAAGGGTCCTTTCGGACACCTCTACCAGAGTTTCCCCTGGTAACGCGACGAACGCCCTAATAACGGGTTCTTTAAGTTCGTCGCGGTTTCTTTCACCATGCCAGCGACCACTGGTTTAGGCTACTCTAATTATTCAATTTTTCGGACCCTTTAAGTATAGCCCCCACAATTTAACTCCGCAAACCTCCAAATTTCTGAAAATTTTTTTAGAATTTTTTTTAAGCCCTCAATTTTAGAATTGGCATTTTTCCCCAAATAGGTTCCCGAAAACGCGTGCGTACGTTTTCCCCACAGCGGCTACCATAAAACACCCACAAAACAACCACTCCCCTGGCACTCCATTCATAAACAACCAATAACAAACATAAAAACTATTGTTTATGAAGTAATTGGTCGATATATCTTCAAAGTATAAGCTAGTCTCTTGTACAAAATTATTCATTAAATTAATTAAAGCTATGCAATCGATTAAAGAAATATTGGAAGGTCCAAATGTTTCCAACTACCAAGGCTCCGAGAAGACAAAGGAGATGGTAGAGGAACAGATTGAAAAGATCTGGGGCAAGAGTGAAGTTAAGAATTACGATCCCTATAAATCTGCCCTCACCTTTGTCTCATGGTTACATTTGGGTTACCGGCCCAAGAAAGGCAGTAAAGCGCTAAAAAGCATTGTCATAATCGAAAGAAAAAATACAGCCGGTGAAATAATAGGTCGCTATCCAAAGACAATAAACTTGTTTTATTACCGCTCCGTAGAACCTATAGCCAGCCAAACATGAAGAAAGAAATGACAATTGGTTACCAGAATAGACAAGGGCGAAGTTATGGTGGCACCGGTGTCGGTTCTCTCTCTAGAGATCTTCCCACTGCTCCCAAACTAGTCATCGCAAACCACTTTCTTAAAAAGCTAAGTGGTTTTTGTATTGGCGATAAAGTAACGGTCCAATACTCGCTCAATGAAATTATTATTAGAAAGCTAATTTAAAATTATGAAAACAGAATATTACAAGCCCCAAATTTCTCCGTATCAATTCCAAAAGAGAATGCCAAATATACAGGACGAAAATCATCCGATCCAGGAATTTATTAGGCAGAATTTAGGGACATATACCCTGACCGCAACTTTCCTGCCAGACGAGCACACCCTTCAAACTCTTAAGATCCCAGGCATGGCGGCCTTTCTATGCGTTTTGAAGTGCGGAAACCAAATCCTAGCTGAAGGCAGATCAATGGCAGTAATCAGTGGTATGAACAAATTCTATGAAAAGAGCCTGTCATACGCCAAAAGTCAGTCGCTTTTGGATGCCATAGCTAAGGGTTCCAAGATTCTTGACCTTGTGCCACTTGATACCGCTCCGCAACAAAATACCAAAGTGTCTTTTCCAGATATCTACAAAGAAAGAGAAACTTCCGACGGCATTACAGACAAACAGAAAAATTATTTGCTCCAGCTCTTAAGGTCCAATGATGCTAGCGATGAAGAAATTGAAGAGGTCGAGGGGTTATCAAAAGAACAGGCGGCCGAAAAGATAAGTTTTCTTGCGCCTTCAAGATAAATTAATAATTAAATTAAAAAAACATGGTTACAAAGACGTTAAAGGGTTCTTACGATGCGCCTCGTCGTAGTTATGCTGTATCTTTAGAAAACTACATGGGTAGTGGAGAAGAAATGATAAGCGAAAGCCAATGTCGCACATTAAAAAATCTCATCCTGCAGCGGGTACAGGAAGAAGGAGAGAGGGAGCGTTTTCTCGCTAATCTGCCAGATATGACCCGATACGATGCCGAGGAATCCATCTTTAACTTTCTAAAATCGTCTTGGTCGTAATTAATAGCTAAACAAAAGAACGGCGGTTATTCCTTATGGAGTAACTGCCGTTTTTTTATGATAAGACTTTAGATTATCTTTTTTCTCTTAAGTAGAAGTGAATTTGCTACCACAGAGACGGAGCTTGTGGCCATCGCTACCGAAGCAAAAATTGGATTTAGTAAAAGACCGAATAATGGATATAACGCTCCCATAGCCACGGGAATAAGAATGACATTATAACCGAACGCCCAAACAAGATTGAGACGGATGGTTCTCATTGTTTTCTTTGATAGCACAACTGCTGCTGCTACAGACCTCAAATCTTTGTTTATAAGAGTAATATCCGCTGCTTCAATGGCTACATCTGTCCCACTTCCCATGGCTATACCCACATCCGCAGCTGCAAGAGCTGGAGCGTCGTTTATGCCATCACCAACCATTGCCACCACTTTGCCTTCAGCTTGAATCTTCCGCACCTCTGCTTCTTTTTGGTCTGGCAAGACTTCTGCAAGAATCCTATTGATTCCTAAGATGTGTCCAATTGCATTGGCCGTCCTTTGATTATCTCCAGTGATCATGGCAACCTCTATACCGAGTTTTTGCAAAGCCAAAAGCCCTTCTTTGGCGCTTTCTTTTATAATATCTGCGACCGCAATAAGTCCTACGAGTTTATTTTCAATACCGATCATCATGACAGTTTTGCCACTGTTTTCCATTTCGCTTATTTTATCGCCAGCAGTGCCGATACTAATATTCTCTTTGTCCATGAGTCGCTTATTACCAAAAACAACTCTCTTACCATCTACAATTCCTTCAACTCCATGTCCAGGAATGGCTTGAAATTTTTCAACTTTGGATAAAACAAATTGCTTTTCTTCGGCGGCTTTGACAATTGCTTCAGCCAAAGAGTGTTCAGAACCTTTTTCAATTGATCCTGCCAATTTTAACAATTCATCTTTGCCGATTGATTCAATGGGAATAATATCTGTGACTTCGGGTGTTCCTTTCGTAAGTGTGCCGGTTTTGTCAAAAATAATAGTATTTATTTTATGAGCAGTTTCCAAACTCTCAGCGTCTTTAATCAAGATGCCGTGCTCGGCACCCTTGCCCGTACCAACCATAATAGCCGTCGGTGTAGCCAGTCCCATAGCACATGGGCAAGCGATAATAAGAACCGCGACCGTGTTAAGAAGAGCGAACAAAAGAGATGGAGCGGGACCCCAGTTATACCAAACAGCAAAAGTAACGAAAGCAAGCATGAGTACAACTGGCACGAAATAAGAAGACACTAAATCAGCAAGCCTCTGTATCGGAGCTTTGCTACCTTGAGCTTCTTGAACCAATTTAATTATTTGAGCCAACATGGTTTCTCCCCCTACTTTTGTAGTTTTGAATGTGAATGTTCCTGTTTTGTTCATGGTTGCTCCAACCACCACATCTCCTTTCACTTTATCAACAGGCATACTCTCGCCCGTAATCATAGATTCATCAATTGACGATTCTCCGCTCTCAATAATGCCGTCAACAGGAATCTTTTCTCCAGGACGAACTCTAATAATGTCACCGATAATAACTTCATTTATCGGCAAGTCAATTTCTTTGCCATCTCGCAACACTCTGGCGGTTTTGGCCTGAAGCCCTATAAGTTTTTTGATAGCTTCTGAAGTACCAGCTTTGGCTTTGGCTTCAAAATAGCGACCAAGCAAAATCAGTCCGATAATGACGGCGGCCGTGTCAAAATACGGCATCGGTTCAATACCGATTTTTGTTACCAACTCTGGGAGTATGGTTACAACAGCGGAATATATGTAAGCAACTGTCGTGCCGATAGCAACCAGTGTATCCATGTTTGCCGTCCTGTGTTTAAGGGCCGAGAGTGTGGCTCTGTAGAAGCCAAAGCCAGCCCAAAATTGAACTGGGGTGGCTAATATTAGTTGTACCCAAAAATTTTGTAAAATCATTGGCGCTGTTTTCATAAGTCCCGGAAAACCGCCCCACAATACAAGGCCGCCTAAAATTAAACTCACAATGACTTTGAACCGTAAACTTTTAAGTTCTTTCTGTTTTTCTTTTTGCTCCTCATCTTCTGTCTTTATTTCCTCATTTACTAAAGCTTGATATCCCACATTGGAAACGGCAGAAGAAAGTTTTGCATCGGTAACTATCGCAGGATCGTATGTCACAGTCGCCTTTTCGGTAGCCAGGTTTACGGTTGCTCCCGATACTCCTTCTACTTTTTTAAGCGAGCGTTCAAGTATCATGACGCATGACGCGCAGTGCATACCCTTTATTGAAAAAGTTTTTTTAGTTTGATTCATATTATTTTACGATTATCTTGCCGTGATACATGTTCATGGCGCATGAGTAAGTAAACTCGCCCGTCTTTTTCGGCGTCAGTTCAATTGTGACTTTCTGATCCATTGGGAGATATTTTTTAATTTTGAAATCACCCAAAATGACTTCTTCCAGACAACTATTAGAGTCTTTGCGAATGAAGTTTATTTTAGTAGTTTTGTTTTTAGGAATAGAAATTACCTCTGGCGTATATCCGCCCTCGACGACAATATCCACCGAATCCGAAACTTGAATTTCTTTTTCTTTTTTACCAAGAAAGAACCAATAGGTAAACGCTATACCTAATATGCTTGCGAGGGTAACGATTATTTTATCTAAGCTCATATATTTTTATTATTAATTTCTATTTTATATTCACCCAAGCTTTCAATCTCTTGTTTGAATAGATTAAAATCAAAATGTTCATCATGCTCTATGGTCGTCTCTCCTGTTTTGAAGTCTACCTGACATGATTTTACTCCATTTATGTCTTTACTTACATCTTCAATTAGCAATTTACAAGCATTGCAATGGGTCCCTTTTATTTTAATGACAGCTGTTTTCATTTTTCTTTTGAGAATTATTTTTAATGTCTGATTTTGATTCAGAGTGTCCATGCATATTTTTCATCATAAATATCATGGAGATAGGACAGATGAGCAAGACCAAAAGATATAATATTTTCATATGTTTAATCTGTTATATTAATTTCGACTAATTTTGATCCCATACTGCAAGTTAGGTAAATCGTGCCTGCTTCGGTGGGGGTGAAAGTGGCTTTATTCTTGCCAATTTGGGTCATGGGGATAGTCACACTGTATTTTGGTATCACCCAAACAGACATACAACCACCCATAGGAGTTTTTGTGTCTATTATGAGTTCAACAGGTACTCCCTTTTTAGCGGTAAGAGTGCGGGGAACAATCCCTTTTTCTCTTGAGACTTCAATGGAAAGTTTTTGTGGTTCTATACAGTCAGCAATTGTGGGGTCGCATGGTGCCGACTGCGTATCAGATGTAGGCTCAATCTTTGCCCCAACAATTCCTTTAGTATTCGGAATTACGGTAAATTCCGAACCGCGCGTCATCATACCCATACTACAGTTAAATGGGATGGTTCCTGTTTTTGTTGGCGTAAAGATTATTGTTGTAATGCCTTGAGGAGACAAATATTTGCTCATGCCCAGTGATGGCATGACAACAACTCTGCCACATCCGGCCGCACTTCCACCATCAATCTGCCATTCAACCGGTACCCCTTCTACAACGGTAAATTTATTGGGAGTGTAGGTGTAACCGCTAACTTTCATTTTCACAATTTGTTTTCCGTCCACAATTTGTACTGTCGGCGTATCTGATTGTTTATTATCGCTCGACCTAGATGTAAAAGCTGAAACGATATTAAAGTTATAACCCGCAAGCGTTAAGCCGTTGTTTATATTGAACACAGAGAGTATAACGACTAACACTCCGGCAAACCTCAAAAAATACTTTTGGAATACACCTTTTACGAAACTTGAGATTGCACTGAGTGAGAGTAATGCTGGCAATGTTCCGAGTGAGAATACAAGCATTGTTAATGCTCCAATTTTCCAGTCACCATTTGCCAAGACATAAAGCTGCAGAGCCTGAGTAAATCCGCACGGCAGAAAGAATGTCAGAGCGCCAAGCGTCATTGGGGCACCTTTGCCATCTTTTGTACTGAGATCATGAATTTTATGGCTGATAAATTTTGGCATTTTTGGGCTAAATCTTCGCAACCCAGGGAAAAGATTGAGTAACTGGAATCCGAGCATAAGCATTACTACGCTTACCAATACCATAAGATAACCGTTCGCTCTTGGTGAGAGTGTCAGTACTGAGCCAAGGGCTCCAACTGCTGCGCCAAAGACCGTATATCCCATAACGCGTCCGATGTTGAAGTAAATATGTGGCTTGAACTTTTGAATCCCAGTTAGATCGGGGTGTGTTTCGTTGTATTTTCCAGCAAGTGCCAGTAGAAGACCCCCTACTACGGCAAGACATGATGAGACAGCGGCAACTAAGCCGATCAGGAAAATCAGACCATAACTCATTTGTTGGGACAGGGAAAAGGCCGGTAGGAAATCAAATTGTTTTAGAATATTGTACAGGGCCATAATCACAAGAAAGATCCACCCCATCTGTAGATAGTCAGTAATATTATTTTTATGGGCATCGGTGATAGTGACATCACGGTCTCGATCTTCCCAAGAAGAAACGTGATAACCATCTTCTCTTACCAGATTATTCAGTTGGCGGATATTCGGCTCACAACTGCATAGAATTTCAGCTTTGCCATTAGCGTGGCTCACATGAACTTTTTCTATTCCGGCAACTTTCTTCAGTTTTCTCTCTACCAAAACCTCACAGCTTGCGCAGTGCATGCCGTGGATTTTGAGTTTTATTTTTTTTAATTGTCTATTATCCATGTTTTTAATTTAACTCATTAAGTCAAAGTTTTTGAGAATTTCATTTTTGGAGAAACCGTTTTGCTCCGCGACTTTTATTAAGTGATTTTTTAGAATCATATGTCTGACGGCCAGAAGCATTTTTTTGGCTTTTCTTGTTTGGGTAATAATCTCTTCCGCGTTACCACCTCTTTCAACGGATTTTATTATTCTTCTAATTTTACGACCCACTATTTGGAGTCTGTTTATGATTTCTTCTTTCATTTTGTAAATTTCTTTATATTCCGCAACCCGGTTGTTGGGCTTGTGGTTGTTGCTGAGGTGCTCCACCTGCGTCGATGCCACACCCGCTTCCTCCAGCACTCTGCTGTTGAGGTTGAGTAACTTGTGACGATATGTTCCTAAAGCCAGAGGCACTTGAGTATTTGCTCCCAAGTATTTCCTGCGGATCTACATTTTTCCATTCAGTCCCGTTGCTCTTCATGTAAGTCGCTAAAGTTAAATAAGTGCTGGGGAACCAATACGAATTGACTGCCAAAGCGGTCTTCCACATTTCTTGCTCACTAACTCCTTGCGAAGCCATAAGCTCCAGAAGCCCCAACATAGCCATACCATGATTACAATCTGGAAAATGAGTTGAATTGCCACAGCATGGCCTGTAAATGCCTCTTGAGACTTTATCCACCAAGGCTTGCTGTTCTGGCGTTAAGTTGAAGTAACTATGGCGGCTATAGTGGTCCATTGGGCTACCCTTAGCAATCGTCCAACCTCCGGTTGAGGCAAATCCTTTAGCTCCTCCATATTTTGGATCAACCATTTCGCCTGTATCCAATACAGGATTTTTACTTCCGAGTCCAAGAGCCCAAAGCAAGTTAAGTAAGTAGCCAGAGTTTTCATTAGTCATTTTCAACTTTCCATTGTTGGTTCCAAGAAGAAGATTTTTATATTCTTCTGTGAAAGTTCCTCTCTGCTCGTAAATGGCTTTGAATTTATCTGCGTCTATAACACCAGTTTCAACCAGTTTTGCTCCAAGATCTCCCCACACCACAGGCAGTTCTACTCCGTTAGAGGGTAAAACTATTGCTTCAATTTCCGACACTTGTTTTTTCTGCTGAATGGCAACCAGATTTGCTTTCTGTTCTGGAGTAGTTTTAAACTCCGAAGTATAAATCCATGCCGAAGCCAGGATAATGGAAGAAGCAAGGATGCTCAAGGTCAGAGAATAATCTTTTTTGTTGCCCAATTCAAAAGCCATTTCTTTTTCGGAGTTTCCTTCAGGAACATAATTTACATTATTGTATTTCATATTTTTTACTCATCACAGCAATTGGCGAGTTTGCTCACCAAGTCCTCAAATTGAGGGATGTTTTTTGCTGTGTCTTTTATTAATTGACCGCTTATTAATTTTAATTTGAGTGCCCAGAATACAGAATAAACTTTATATGCCTGAAGAAACTTGGCCTTGGCTTCTTCTTTTTTATCTTCTGATTGCAGTTTGTTACCAACTTCAACGAGCCGCATAGTGGCAGAGAGTAAGTGTTTTGATATGCACCAGGTCTCTCCTTCGTGGTTCGGCATAAGTTCCTTAAGCAACTCTTTTCTAAGATTTCTAATTTCTTGGGAGGAGTCAAAATATTCGTCTTTTTTGGTTTTAACGCCAGTAAAGAAGAAATGCTCTTCCAAGCTAACCAGATTCATTACGGCCAAACTCAAATCTTCAGCCGTCGAAAGGTCAACTCCAGATTTTTCTTTAAGAGATTCTATTTTGGCCAGAAACTCTTCAATTGTGGGTTTTTTAGTGTCCATATGTTTAGATGAAGAAAATTAAGATGCCAATAATAATCATGAGGAGTCCAGCCCAAAACTTGAATCCTTTCATGTTTGTCTTTTTCCATTCCTGCACTTTATCTACAATTTTTTTATCTGCTGTTATCCAAAGCACCGCTACAAGAGGTATTGTGAGAATTAAATTGTAGAGAGTTAAGTAGCCGAAACCGCTGAAGTAGGTAACTTGATCACGCAAGAGCCCTATTACCATAAGGTAGGGTCCGCCCATACATGGGAATTGGCAGATGCCAACCAAGAGACCCAATCCAAAAGCGGCGGGGAAAGATGCTCTTTCCATCAGTCTTGCCATTGCAGAATTAGAAACTGTTGGAATTTTCAATTTGAGAGGAAACCTGGGGAAGAACTCATTAAGGATGTTTATTACTCCAAACACGATAAGAAGTGTTGCTCCAAGCTTGCCCATGAAGTGCGGCGTGTTGAAGAGATGCAAGATCTTGAGAATGCCGAGGCCAATCAAGAGATATGCCGCAAAAATTCCAGCGATATAAGTCCTTCCGATCTGCAGAATTTTCTTTCTGGTCATTTGCATACCAAACAGAAACGCTATTGTGATGAGGAGAATTGAGAACGAACATGGGTGAACGCTATCAAGAAGCGCGGAAACTAAAACCAAGGGCAGAAGCCAGGCACCTTTATCGCTTAAGTTCCAAATGAATGAGGATGTCCCCGAGCTATTCTTCAAGATAACTATCCCAATAATGGCAATGGCTATGACAGCTAATGTTATGAGTGTTTTTTTCATAGCTGTTATGGAGTTACCATTGCTTTTATTTCTAATTGGAGTTTGCCACCAGCCGCATCGGTCAGGATGAGAAATCTGTCAATCGGTCCGACACCAGCGGGACCGTGAGCGTTTGGATCGTAAACAGCCCGAACAACACGACTCTCTCCGACTTTGATTGTTTCGTTAAGTGGCGGTACAAAGCCCATGCTTGGCATACCAAACGGACCTTTGATGCTGCCGTCAGGTTTTACGAAGTAGGCTTTGGTGCACATACAGGAAGTCACAAGAGAAGGAATAACGATGTCCTTATCTGTGTTATTGGTAACGGTAAAGTCTTTGGTGACCAAACCGTTCTTCATTGAGATTGTGCCGAAGTCATACAATTTTTCGGAATAAGTGAGGTTACTTATCGCGCCAGTATCGGCTTCGACGGTATTTTGAGCTGATTTGCCCCATATCATTAGGCCAATGATGCCTACGACTATGAGAGTGACGATAATAATGATTTTGTTCATGTAATTAGAAGAAACTACTTTTAATAAAGGAGTAAACAAAAAGTCTCGCGATTAGCGTTTGCCAAAAAGACCAGTGCTTGGCAAACCCGCAAGACTTATATTATTGAGCTGTATATTTTAGGGTTGAGAATACCTTGAGAAAATGCTTCTCTTAAAGAATTAAAAATTTGGATTTGGGAAAAATGTTTTATATAAAGCTTCCAGCGATAGACAGCGCGTTCATAAAATTCAAAAAGAGGGTCACGCCAAAATGCCATTATTAATAGCGAAAATGTTGCCAAAGCAAGCAGACTTAACAACACAGTATTTGTAGGTAGACTTGTAAAAGCGCTTTGCCATGAAGAAAGATGTTCTGAAAAATTCATGGTGCATATTTCCGACTGTCCATCAAACAAACAGCCACTCATTTGAGCATCCTGCTTCATTTCACTCATGTGGTACATCAAACCAAAAGTACCAAACCATAAAAGCGCTGCTACACTCAGCAGAAAGACTATTTTGAATGAAGTTTTTTTGTTTGAAATAAATTCCATACTAATGAGACCATCTTAACATAATTTACTTAAAATCAAAAAGTGGATAGCTATTTTTAATTGCTTAAATCTTTTTTCTTATCCTCAAATTCCTTTTTATCAATTTCACCTTTTGCATATCGCTCCTTTAATATTTCAAGGGCGCTTGATTCAGGGCGTGAATGAGTATTTTTGCCGCCAACCTCACGCACAATCCAAACAATAAAAGCAACGAGCAAAACCCAGAAGACGATCATCATAAGACCACCTCCAAACCAGCCCATCATACCTCCGGGGCCCCAACCGCCATAATTTTCATATAATCCATACATCATAGTAGTTAAATTAGTTTGTAATATTTTTTATATTATTTATTTGATAAAGTGTAAACCTTAATCAACTCAGTGACAGCTTTCTCTTCCTCGTTTTTATTCTTCATTTGGTGCTTAACATGAGTACGCAAGTGATTTTCAAGAAGAAAAGCATCGAGACTTTTAAGCGACCTTTGGATGGAAAGGGATTGCCCTAACAATTCGGTGCAATATGTCTCTTTTTCTATAGCCTTAACCAAGCCGTCTAACTGACCGCGAATGATTTTTGCCCTATGTAATGCACGTTTTTTTAAATTTTGGTCCACCATATCCTTAAATTTAATGTGAATAACTACCTATAGGATATACCCCTCCCTCCCATTTGTCAAGAAGCAATTCTGTGAATGATTGGTGCGAGTATATTTAGTGTAGTTAAGAGATTCTTGTCTATCCAAATCCAAACTGGTATATTCTGGTTAATGGAATATTTTAAAGAAATTCTGCTCCAAAATGAGGTAATAAAGGGAATACTTAACAAAGCTCCTTCTTTGGAAATGAAGGATTGGTATTTGGTAGCCGGTTGTCTGGCCCAGACAGTTTGGAATCATAAACACAGACATGATTTAAATTATGGAATTAGTGATTATGATTTAGTGTATTTTGATGATTCGGACATTTCATTTGAAGCGGAGGATAAATATATAAAGAAAGGCAATAAAATATTCGGGGATATTCCGGTGGAAATACGAAATCAAGCCAGAGTTCACCTTTGGTATGAAAAACATTTTGGATTTCCGATTGACCCTTTTCCTTCGGTTGAAGATGCCATATACCAATACCCAACTACCGCTACAGCCGTGGGGGTAAGAATGGAAGATAGCGATTTAAAAGTTTACGCTCCTTATGGACTGGATGATCTTATGCAATTGATAGTCAGACCAAACAAAAAGAAAATAACGGAAGATATTTATAACAAAAAAGTTGAAAAGTGGGTCCAACTTTGGCCCATGCTCAAAGTGGTGCCGTGGTGATGAGTTTGATAGAATAATAGCGGAGTAGTGAGAATTGGTATTTTCAAGCTTTGCTTGGAACGGGGGTTGTAATAAGACCGTCATCCGCCTTGTGCGGTGGATTTGCCGGAAACGGCAGAAGGTGCGGTAAAAAGCAACGTACTGGTTTACGGATATACCAAGAGCTCGGCTGAGCATAACAGAAGCATAATTGAGAGTCGGGAAGCGAACGAAGTGTGAGACAGGCGACGAAATCTTTTCTCCCTTCAAAGTAGCTTGCTATTCCCGCAAAGAACTTCCAGAGATGGGAGTTTTTTGCTTTCTTATGAACTTTTGTACTTTTCATAAAATTTTAAATATTGCTACAATGCCAGTAATTATGTTGCAAAGACTCTATAAAATATTCAGGTCTTCTTTTGGTGTAATATCCGTCATTATTGTGATTGTCCTTTAGTCCACCATTTCATATTTTGGAATCTCTTACGGCAAAGAATTATTTTCCAATACATCCGGCGACAATCTTTTTGAAACTTCTGACACTGAATCCTCAACTGGAACTGAAAATTGCAATGTGGTTGGTATAAACTTACATGGTTCTCTTTTCACATATATTCCCCCTAAAAGCGATAGCAGTTTAATAGAAGACACAGATGTAGTTTCAAGCGATGATATTGTTTATTATATAAACCAAGTGAAAGAAGACGAAAAGATAAAAGCCATTTTATTAGAAGTCGATTCTTATGGCGGAACTCCCGTTTCTGGAGAGGAGGTGGCAAATGCCCTAAAAGCTTCTACAAAGCCCACAGTAGCGCTTATAAGACAAGCGGGAATATCGGCCGCATATTGGGCCGCCACCGGCGCAAACTACATATTCGCTTCTAAAAACTCTGATGTTGGCAGTATAGGAGTTACCCAGTCATATTTGGATAACATAAATAAAAATCAAAAAGAAGGAAACAGTTTTATCCAACTCAGCGTTGGAAAATTTAAAGATATGGGCAATCCAGACAAACCGCTAACGGAGGAAGAAAAAGCCATAATTACTCGAGACCTAAATATTATCCACAAAAATTTTATTGAAGCTGTTTCTATCAATCGTAAAATTCCATTAGCAGATGTCCAAAAGATCGCTGACGGGTCCAGTGTTTTGGGAGAGAAGGCCAAGGAGCTCCATTTAATTGACGCTATTGGTAGCATTCAAGAAGTAGAGAAATATTTGTCTGATAAAATAGGCGAAAAAGCAGAAGTTTGTTGGTATTAAAGTAATTATAATTTATGATGTCGGTAGAGGAATGCAGGAAAATATTGGAAGATTATAAATCTACCGATGAAGAAATAGAAGAGATTCGGGACCATCTTCAGTTATTAGTTGAACTTATGTTTGACAAATGGTTTGAAGAGCAAAAACAAAAAAGAGAGTCTGGCGATAAAATAAAACAAAATCATGGAGGAGCCAATTGAAAATGAACTTCCGGAAGACGAAGAAATCCAGCGATTGATGTTGGATCACGATGTAGACGAGGAGACAGCAGAAAAGGCTCAGGAGCTTATTGACGAAGGTATTGATGAAGACGAAGCTATTGAATTAGCTGAGGATATGTAAGCAACTTTCACCGGGTGAAAGTTGTTAAAGAAGGTTGGCTTAGAAGCAGCTACCCTTTATTATATTTGTTTGAGTCTTCCGTTTTATATAATATTCAATTTTATTTTTCTTACAAAACTGAATGACTGTTTCGGCACAATCATTATAAAAACCTGTATTGTTTTTAAATTGAGTTGATTTTTTATTATAGTGCCATCTTCCAAAAATAATTTTGTCCACAAAAGAAATCTTTTTTAGAATTTCCTCTAAATCTTGTTTTACCAAGTTTGGTGTCGGATAAGGCTCCATGCTTACCCAGGTTTTCAAACCATTATTGTGTAATACTTTCAGTGATTCAACCCTTCCGTTATACGGTGCCGCATATGGTTCAAACATCATTTTGAATTTTCTGCTCAAAGAAACTAAAGTAATGCCGTATTCATTATTTCTCCCGTATGTTTTTTTATCAGCTAAAATTTTAGGATATATTCCTTTGGTTAAAACTGTGCAGCGTATATTGTCTTTATTCAGTCTCTCAATTATTTTTAGAGACAAATTTGACACTCTTTTGTGCATGTACATGAAAGGATCAGTGGTAAAACACAGGTGGACAGTCTTTATTTTGTCTTTATACCTCGGTATTTCTTTATCCAACAATTCCAGCGCGTTAGAAACAATTTTTGGTCGACGCCAATCTTGGTAGTCTTTTATAACACCAAATCTTATTTTCATCATCATTGCATAGCAAGGAAACTTGCAACCATGCGAACATCCTTCAACGTGGTTAATACCATGATCGGCATACTCAACTTTACTTTTATGTATAAGACTTTTACGGGTTATTTTTCGCATTACACACAATATATCCCAAGAACCCGAACTCCGCTAGGATTTTGACCAGATTGATTTTTAAAAATTTGTAAGAGGTTGGCTGAAGATGAAGCTAACGTTTAATAATCAATGGCTTTGCCACCGGGTGGCATAGCTAATGGCAATTTAAAGCTTTGCGCCAACCAGCAGTTTGGGCCTCAGCTTCGGTGCAGAACCACTTTTCTCCGCGGCTCTCGTCGATTGTAGTTTTTGAATATGAGCCACATCCCTGCATGTGATAAATTTTCTCTCCGGATGCGCTTATATTGCCCTTAATTGTACAGGATGGGTCTGAAGTAGAGGAAGATGTTGTTGGTGCTACTGTCGTCTGGACCGTTTCCGCAGTACAGGCGGTCCAAAGACCAAGTTTGTCTTCTCTGGCTTTCTTTTCGGCCGCCACAAATTTATCCTGGTATTTAATATCCGGAGGATATGAATATGATTTGGCGTAGCCTTGCTCCACCAGCTCTTGGTTGATTAAGATATCATCAAGCCAAATATAACGAAGTAGCCGGTTATATTTGTCACGGTCCGTAATATCAGTTTCCAAACGCACCATTTTGCCTTCTACCAATTCTTTATTTTTCTTTGACGCTTCCACCCCAAAACATTGCACCGGCTTACGGGGGTCAACGGTTTCCGGTGTATCAATTCCAATATAGCGCACCGATTCTACCTTGCCGTTTATTTCAACATTAATGGTGTCGCCATCCACCACGCGGACTACTTTCACCAGTTCACCAGATTGAGGAGCTGTAGCGGTATTTACTGTACCCACACTATTTACAGCCGCAGTCTGCTCCGATATCAGATTTTCTTTTTCACTTCCCAACGAAGAACTAATCAAAATGCCAACAACAAGCATCACTACAACGCCACCTGCTATATAAAGAAATTTTTTGGGTATGAACATAATCTTTAATTTGCAAATATTTGCCTTTTTATTTTATCAATATCATATGAATATGAAGCTCGTATATGAATAATGCGTAAACCGACTTCGTCCATTAAATCATCTACAAATTGGTCCCGCTTCATTCTGTCCCATCTAAAATGAGAACGGTCATCCAGTTCAATTGCCAAAGCTGGCTTATTTCTATCGTCAAACAAAACAAAATCAATGGACTTGGCTTTTATTTTGTTGAAATCAGTATAGTTTGTATAACGGCCATTAGAATCTGTGGGCCTTACTATACTGGACAATTGAACTTGAGGTTCAATCCTATAACTGTCGCCAACAGCCTGTTTTAATGTTTCCAAGAAATCTTTTTCTGTCTCTGTGATTTGGCTTTCCTTCAAAGCGTATTTTCTAATATTTTCTTTTGGTAATTCTTGTTCCTGTTCATTTCCAGTATAAGGAGATTGCGCTATTTTATTGAGTTTGTCTTGGATTCGTATATCTTCTTCTGAACTTTCTATAGGTTTATCGCTTAACTTAAATAACCCTTTTATTTTATTTCTGTTATAAAAAATCTTTTTAAATAACCAAAAAATAAGTTTTCCTAAAATTATACCAAAACCAAAAATAATCTCGGCCAACATATCAAATATATTTAGACCATTATTTTTGCTTCTATAATAACGGCGACGGTAATAACTCATGTTTTTATTTTTTATCAAACATTCTTATAACCTCATCAAAATTTTTAATTTTATCTTTTTCCCATTCTTCCTGTTTGATATACAAAGCCTTATAAATCATTCTGGTTTGTCTGTTATTCACATCCTCACACCATTTTAGTAATCTATCAAATTTCAGCTTATCATTTTCTTCCTCTCTGCCTTTAGTTTCAATTATGAAAACATTTTTGTCATCTTTTTTAACAAAAAAGTCAGGATAATAAGTGGCGATAAATCCCTCTGAATTTTTGTATTCAATTCTAAGAGCATTTGCTTCTTTATTTTGAAAGTTTTTAGCATAAGACACAATATCTTCGCAATCTTCTAGAAATGAAGCAAATTCAAGTTCAAAACCACTATCGCCAACAATTTTATTGAAAACTGATTTTTTTGGGTTGGGTATGTATGGTTTATCATTAACAACAAATGGTCTGGCTTCACTGATTTTTATATAATTTTTTATCTCCGTGTCGCCTTTGTCTTTCACAGTAAGGTCATTTATAGCCTTTTTGAAAGAATCTTTTATGAGCCTTATATATTCTATTTCTGATAAATTTCTCAAAACATTAAGATCGGATAGGTTCACTTGTCCCCCAAACATATAATTCTGGACAAACTCTCTCACTTTACCAAACAAAATGTCATAACAGCCAAAGAGCCGTAGCTCTCGCATTATTGCTTGAGCAAAGAATCCAATAACACTCTGGTAGTCTGGTTCAATCTCGCCCGAGAGGATGGTGGTGTGGTGGGTCTTTTCGTCAACAACATCCTTAAAAACAATTTCTCTCTTTTCTTCCTCAGAAAAAGTCTTAACCTCAACTTTTTTATTTCCAAAACTAGAAACATCTAGCTCTGCAAGATTCTTATACTCTCTTTGAATTCTGGGGGACATAACGGGAATCTCAATATCAAGTTTTTCAATATCTTTCTTGGGATTATCTTTATCAACCTCAATAACCATTGGAGCGATTGGCTTTGATCCAGCCCCCATCGCTTTCTTTTCAAGGATTACACCTTCACCGTTTATTGACTCAACAAAGTCTAAAAATGCAGAGGTGCCAATCACACTGACATACTCTTCAATATCATTTCTACCAAAAAACATCCTTCTTAGCCCTCGTCCAAGAGTTTGTTCTGGAAGAATTTTTGAATCGGCCGCATAAGGCCGCAGTCCAACAATCGTTGTTACATTTTTAACATCCCAGCCTTCCTTGAGCATCATAACGGATATGATCACTTTAAATGGGCTCTCCCAGCTATCTATTTCGTTTGCTTGCTTTCTAAGCAAGTCCAATTCTTCTTTATTCTTTCCAGAAACGGTCTCCGAAATTTCACCGCTTTTATTTGTGTGAATGGTTAAAACAGCGTCCTTTAAGTCTTTAAAACTGGTTTGGATATATTCTGCTACCTCATCACAATTCTTTGTGTCATCCGTCATGATAAAAAGAATAGACTTTTTACCCATAGGCTCCAATCTCTCATAGGTCTTACGCCATTCTTCAATACCAAGATTTATATAGTCCCTATATTTTTCGCTAAATAAGGCGCTCTGATTTTCTTTCAACTTGCCACGACTGGCCGCATCTGGCACAACTGGATTTTTAACAATTCTTTGATGGATGGCTTCAACGAGCGGATAGTCAGAAATTGTCTGCACAAAAATAGAGCCATCATTCTTTTTTGGTGTAGCCGTTACATCTAATTGCAGAGCTAAACCCGATCCTTTTTGTTTTAATCTATTATCAATGTCCAAAATGGATTTAAACCACGCCATTCTTTCATCGTGAATATGGTGTGCTTCGTCGTTGATTATAATAAGCTCATCAATATCCCTCACAATCATTCCTAAATCAACAGTAGAATCATTCGTCTTTGTTACCGGCTTATCGCCCAAAAAGTAATCAGAAGCATCCTCATCGTTTGCACTTGGCTCTTTTATATCACCTTCAAATACTCTATGGATGTTTGTGAGAAAAATATTGCCAGTATCAGAAATACCCCTTAGGTTGTCTTGCAAATGCAATGTGACCTGAAAGTCATCCTTCCAATTTTGCCCTCTGTATCCGTTTTCTGGCAATACCGGGTCTGTAAAAAATATTTTATTGCCCTCAAAATCATTTTTTATTCTTTCAAAGACAATAACATTGGGAGTAATCAAAAGAAAATTCTTTGCCAAATTTGAATCCTTCTCATATTTTTTATGAAAATAGGCCCAAGCAACAACCAAACTCATTACTTTGGTTTTACCGGCGCCCGTTGCCATCTTTATCACAAAACGTAGCCAATCCTCAGTGAACATTTGAGGACTTAAAACACCAGTGGAATTGTAGCGGATAAGATCATATTTATCTTTTACCTTTGCCACCTCATAAAGCCAGATTACGGTTTCCAACGCTTCTCTTTGGGCGAAATAATATTGAAAGTTATAAGAGGTCCCGTCTTTGTTATAAATTATATGTTCTTCTTTAAACCACCAATTCAAAAGGGCTTTGGATGTCTCGCTGGCCCCTTCATATTTTTTGTCTCTCCATTCCTTAACTTCCTTCCTTAAACTTGCAACAAGTGGTGGAATGAGTTTATCAAATCCTTTTTCTCTCAAATCCTCATCGGCAGGAAACCACCTGATGCCGGGGTCCAAGATTGCATATGGATCTTTTGGAAAATCTTTATGAAGTGCCATGATGATTAATATTTACTCTGAATATTCTTAACAAAAACCTCCAGATCCAACAGTGTCTTATCTATACCCCTCCTTAAAGCATAATTATTGGTGTATGTGGCCCTTGGATGATTAAGGCTTTTGGGATGAATCGTATTTCTTAAGTGGTAAAAATCATCAATATATTCATACCAACGCTTTGGATAAGTTCCTATTTCATAAAATAAATCATTTAATTTTTTTAAACTCAATGAGTTTCTGTCTATTTTTTCTTTGGCTAATAGAGCAGTGAGGTCTTTTCTGTTTGGTTTGGTAAGTTGTTCAAATAAATCAAACAATATTCCTTCATAAATTCCAGCTATGAGCTGAGAGATTACTAATTTATGCTGCCAAGCAAAAGTTAAGCCAGGCTTATGAAGCTTAAAAAGACTATGATGATAGTCAATACAGATTCTTAATTCGGCTAAATTATTTCTAATTTCCTTATTTCTAATAAATGAAAATTGAAATCTATAATTCCCAACACTTTTATTTTTCCAACAACAAAATTCATCTGGCATTAGTTGTAAGTTGTCATGTATTGTCCGAAAAGCTTCCTGGATTTCTTCTCTAGTTTTCATATTTTTACTTCAATTACCCTTGTCGTATCATTCCCAAAAATGTCCACGACTTTTACGGCTACCTTATAGGTTCCTTTTGGCATTTCTCTTGGGGCGGAAATTAACTCAAGATTTCTTTTCTTTTTGGTCCTAAACTCTTGCCATTCATTATCAAAAATATAATCTCCAGTCCAAACCTCTTCATATTCCAACAGATCCTGCACCTTGCCCTTCTCAAATAAATTATCCCCGTGTGTTTTAGGCAATCTTATAAGCTCTTTTCTGCTGGCAAAATCATAATCAACCGCCCAGTAGTCAATCCAATCACTCCATTTTTTAGTCAAAATTTCTCTTGAGACAATTTCTGTTTGCTTGTCTTTACTTATTTTTATTACCTGCCCATCCTCTATAACCACTTTTGAACTGCCAGCTTTCAATGCTTCTTCTATTTCTCCAGTGTTATCTTGATTATAGAAAACAGAAAAATCCGTAAGCTCAATAGAAAGTTCTTTAGTATTACCTTTACCTTTTACAATCGGTTTTACTTCAATGAAGGCGACATCGTAAAATTTCACTTGGCCTTTCTCCACCGCCTTTTTGTCAAAAACTTCTCTCGGAATGATTTTGAAAGCAATATCAATCCCTTCGTCCTTGTATTCTTGAAAGTCCAGGCCCATTTCATAGTCAAAACCAAGCACATCAACTTTAGTAATGCCCTTGTCTTTGCATTCAGCCACAATGTCTTTCACTAATTTATGAGAAACTGGAGTGCTTATGGGGCCGATAGCCACCAATCTGTCTCTTTTCTTTCCAACAATATTTACAAAAGATTCCACTGGCTCGGCTTTGTAAGCAGAAATTATTAACTTAACAAATTCTTTCTCTTTTCTTTCTGCTTGTTTGGCCTTTTCTTCTGCTCGTAAGTCATCATTTGTTTTAAGGAAACTGTCGCGTTCGTATTTACCGACATTCAAAATTTCAAAAGCTCTGAAATCTTTACCTTCTTTTTTAAGCTCTCTTTGAACCCCTATAAGTCTTTTTCTTGAAGTATGAATACCAAACTTACCCAAATCAGAAGCAATCCATCTCCTTCCTAATTTTTCCGCCGCTACCATTGTCGTTCCCGAACCACAGAAAAAATCAGCAACAAGGTCACCGTTATTTGAAGAAGCTTGTATAATTCTTTCTATTAAGGCTTCTGGTTTTTGTGTAGGATAGTCAACCTTTTCGTGTTGTCCTTTGGATAAATTGACTATATCTATCCACATTGTACCAAGTACAAAATTAGCTTCATCAAGATAATACTTCTTGTACTCTCTACCTGAACCAGTTTTATATATTAAGTTTTGCTCCCTGAAGCTTTGAATAGATTTCTCCGAATAATCACCCAAAGGAACCTTTTTGAATTTTCTTCCGTCGGGATCTTGGTACATATATTCCCTTAATTGGGTGGGACCAAGAGCTCCATAAACCTGATTGAATATGTAATTATCTGATTTAGTATAAAAAAGAATAGACTCAGACTCACGACTCCACTGTTTGGAAACTTTTTTTGCTCCCTTGCCAGCAGAATCTCTTTTCCAAACAATTTCATTTCTAAAATTGTCTTTTCCAAAAACTTCATCTAAAACCATCCTCATGTAGCCATTTAATCTCCAATCACAATGAACATAAATGCTTCCATCTTCCGCTAGCAAATCATGCATCAATTTTAATCTCTCATAAATCATGGCAATAAAGCTATCAGCACCTTTGCCCCAAGTATCGCGGTAAGCAACCTCTTCTATGACCGATGGCTTTTTAGTAAAACTCTCTTCATTTTCTTCGTCACCAATCTTTATATCCATAGAAAAGTCTGCCCCAACATCGAATGGGGGGTCAATATAGATGAGCCGTAGCCCTCCTTGTGCTTCTATTTCTTTTTTGAGTGGACCATTTTTGAGAGAGGAGAGAATAAGTTTATTATCTCCCCAAATAAGTTTGTTAGTCCAACCAGTAACTTGTCTCCCTGAAGTGTCAAAAAGTGAATCCTGTATTCCGATTTTTTCTTCCCCTCTAGGTTCATCTATTTGCTCTATGACTTGAAATGGCAAAACGACATCGGTCACTTCATTTGTCTTTCCATTCCACACCAACTCCACCTCTCTATCATCTTTAAACAGCAAAAAGCGGTATTTGTCTGGCAACGGTTTGCCAGCTTCCAAATATTTTATAACATCTCTTTTTTCATTATCAGATAGAATCATAATATTTTATCTAGAGCTATCAATCTTTGGCACAAGGCGACTTGCTTGTGGTGGGTTATCTCGTTCTGAATAAATTTTTACACTTTGGTTTTTACATTTAGGACAACTAAAATAAGCGGGGTTTCCGCAAGGTTGCATTCGTATAGTTTTTTTATCATTATCCCAACAACAAGAGCAAAATGGGCCATCTTTTTTATCATCTTGAACAGCCCAATAAGCATTGTTTTCGTACTTCAAACTCCCTGTTATTTTAAGTTTTTCCTTTAATTCTTTGTTTTCAGACTCTAAATCAGAAATCTTTTTTTGTTGTTCCAAAAGTTTTTCATACACCCCAAGAATTTCTCCCTGCAGTTCTAGCTTGCCTGACTCTTTGGCTACGGTAGCGGCGGTTTTTAATACATCAAGTATACCCATATTTCATATCATAATTAATGAAATTAGTATCCCACATTTCCCCCTGAATTTCCACCTAATTCGCAAATCATAAATGATGACCGTCGGAGAGCAAGATGCTATATTTGGTCTTATGTCTGCTACACCAAAAGATCATTATGTTCCTCAATGTTATCTTGACGCTTTTGCTATTGAAGGTCCTGGAAAAAAGGAGCCACACATATATCAGTATATGCCAGATGGGATAGTTTCTGCTCGCATCAAAGATGTGGCCAGCGAAAAACATTTTTATACATTTCCACACAAAAAAACTGGTGCTCCAATGAGAGAAGTTGACGAATTACTTACGCACATAGAAGGGTTGGCCTCTCCTGTTATAAAAAAAATAATACAAGAGGGGGAGCTGAATCTATCAGAAGAGGAACATAAAAATTTGGCCATATTTATTTCCATGCTAGTTATTCGCACACCAGGATTTATTAAATCCCAAGAATCTGTTGAGGAAGAGGGCACCAAAGAATTCATGGCAATAAAAGCCTTAAATAAAGAAAAATTTCACAAAGACTGGAAAGAAATGGCTGAAGATTCTTTAAGCGAGGAAGATATAGAAAAACAGAGGCAAATAATAATAAATAAAAAATATTCCATAGAATTTCCCAATTCCAAGGGTCATTTTATGGCACGAGGAGTAAAAACAGCCGAAAGACTTGCAAATTACTACTACTACTTAAAAAAATTGCATTTGTTATATTCTGATTCGGAACAAGTTTTGATTACTTCAGATAACCCAGTATCCGTATATCGCCCAGTATATGTGCCTCCCGCGATGAATGCGGGGTATGCTAATGGAACACTCCTGGTCCCAATAGGTCCTTGTTTCGCCTTGCTTCTAAGAGATAAATCTCTTGGAAAAAATAAAATTAAGTTAAGTGGAGAAAGAATAAAATTGGTAAATAAAAATATAATACATTTTTCGGATAATTATGTTTTCTCAAATCTAAAATCAAAGAAAATTTTTGAAGTTTATAAAAATGAAGGTGGCAAGCACTTTCAAAAAACTAAAACAACTCGCATGAAATCGGGTCCCTATACTTTTTTTACCTCTGGACCAGTGCCAAAAGAGTTTATTTTTTGAATCTAACCGGTATCTTCTCTTTGTTTTTCCACCATATTATTCAATAGTCAAATCACTCTAATTTTGCTACAATCTATTCTATGCTTTTTGCATAACGGGCCTATAGTAAAGTGGTATTACGCGGCATTTGCAATGCTGAGTCGCCAGTCCGATCCTGGCTAGGTCCACATATGTTTTTAAAGAGTAAACTAGAGAAAATTGAAGAGGAAATTTTGACCATACGAGGCCAGGGCCTTCTCGATAGTGAAAACTTTGGTAACTCTGCTAACCTGCGAAAGGTTCAAAGGGGAGAAAAGATTGCAATTTTAGAGGCAAAAAGGAATTTTATCTTAGAAAGAAGAAATGGTTGGAAAGCAAAGATTTTTTGGAATGTAGTGGTTGCAATTATTGTCTTTGTGATAACAACTATTATTTATAAATACTGGCTTAATTAAGGTCCACAAAGTCAGTAGAAATTACATTATCAAATCATTAAGCGGATGTTTGATCATTTGCGATCTCAAATGCTCCGCACTGGCTGACAAATAAATTGTCGTGGTTTTAATGTCGCTGTGGCCCATCATTTTTGAAAGGGAATATATATCACAGCCACCCGTGAGCATTAATGTAGCGAAAGTGTGTCGAAGCTTGTGAACAGTAAAATTTATTTTGGAAGCTGCTTTTATTTTCCTTACCAAATTTCGTAACCCCATGTCTGTAAATCCGCTATTTAGATTGAGTGATGCAAAAAATTCTGGACATGTTTTGTTAAGCCGTTTTCGTTCGTCCAAATAGCGTTTTAAGCTCTGAGCCAATGCGCTGCACATTGGGATTATTCGATCTTTGCCGCCCTTGCCCTGGTTGACGAATATGCTGAGATTTTCCACATCAACATCAGTGTATTTCAGTTTCAAAAGCTCTTTCTTTCGCAAGCCAGAGAAAAGGAAGGTTGAAAATATGGCGTGATTTCTGCACCGCAAAAATTTGTAGTCGTACGGATAATTATAAACAACTTCAATAAGCTTGAGAGCATCCTGTTTGGTTAGGCAGGATGGCAGTCGTTTTTCCACCTTTGGTATTTCCATATCCTCTACAGGATTCTTTGTCAGATATTTTTCAGCTACGCACCATTTGAAAAATACGGTCAGGGAATGATAGAAGCAAATAAAGGAGTTTGGTTTCCAATTACGTTGGGTCCTGCCATTAAAAAAGAATTGTCGGACGTTGGCTTCCGTTATTTGCTCTATTTCTGAAATTTCAAACAATCTCAAATACAAGTTGATTGCCTGCCTATATCGTTTAATTGTTGTCGGCTTGCGGCCGCGCATGTACAAGGAAAAATCGTAAAACTTCTGGGCCAATATTTGAATATCCATAATAATAACAACCTGTCGCTACTATTATTTCAAGGGGAGCCGAGGACCTGTTTAGTGAGAGAAGTGGTCCCATCTCCATTTTGACATCAATTTTATCCTTATTTTAAGCTATATTTTATTGATTGAGGGTAGACCTATTCTTTGCAAATGAGGCGTTCTACCAGATGAACTACGGGCCCTTCAACGAGCTTAGGACAAGCTCAACACCGTTATTTATAGCATATTTTTTGTGATAATATAAACCGAAAGTTACGGACGATTAGCTCAGCTGGTTAGAGCGTGCGATTCACATTCGCAAGGCCACTGGTTCAAATCCAGTATCGTCCACTGGGCCTATAGTTAAGTGGCAGAACACGGCATTCGCATTGCCGAGACGGCGGTCCGATTCCGCCTAGGTCCACATTATTTTTTCAAAGTTTTGGAGAGCAGGTGAGAGATAAATTCTTTGATGTTGGAGCCGATGGCTTGGAGAGATTTTGGAATGAGGG
>Ga0208375_1001346_pt1 | contig 28122 bp, 36 predicted proteins | sample RifOxyD1_FD_184038 | JGI IMG/M metagenome (GOLD analysis project Ga0208375, IMG submission 184038) | Soil microbial communities from Rifle, Colorado - Rifle Oxygen_injection D1 (SPAdes) | ecosystem: Environmental > Terrestrial > Deep subsurface > Rock core/Sediment | place: Rifle, Colorado...
CTCCCGGTTTTTATTGTGTTTTTTTCTAGCAGGCGATTGATCAAAGACGACTTTCCGACTCCTGACGAGCCAAGAAAACAGTAAGTTTTGTCTTTTTCAATATATTCTTTAAGTTTATCCAGGCCATCTTTATTTTTGGTGTTGGTCAAGATTATATCAACATTTGGGAATCTACTTTTTAGCTGACTTAATTTTTCGTCTAATTCTTCTTTTTGGAGGAGATCGGTTTTATTCATAATAATTGTTGGTTTGACTCCGCCATCTTCTGCGATGGAAAAATATCTTTCAAAACGATTGGGACTGTAGTCGCGGTCAATTGATTGGACGATGAAAGCGGTATCAATGTTGGTAGCGATAACCTGTATTTTGTCTTTTCCGCCGGCTTTATTTTTGTCCCCGTATTTTCTTTTGAGTATTGTTTGCCTTGGCAAGATTTCTTGAATGACGGCGCGGTTGTCTTCAAGTTTTTTGATCGCCACCCAATCTCCGACGGCAGGATAGTTTTCTCTGGATAATGCTTGAAACATTTGCTTCCCGGTTATTTTTGCAAAATATTCCCCATCTTCATTTTTGGCTTTGTATATTCCTTTTGCTTCAGAGATAATCCGGGCAACGGGAAAACCGTCCAGCTTCAGTTTGTTTCTGCCGGCTTCAAAAAAATGATTATATCCGAGATTTTCGTTCATGCTTTATTTTATAAAAAAATCTCTGTTTTGGCGACTATTTTCAAAATGACATGATTCATAGACTCCGCCAATTGTTTTATAAAAAGAAAACCGCCGTTTAAGCGGTTTTCGTAGTCATAAAAATAAAATTTCAGGCTTATTTTTGTTTTTTCTTACTTGTCTTGTTTTCAAGCATGAGTCGTTTTATTTCTAGTCGTTTTTTAGTTTTGTGCGAATTCTTTGATTTTTCATACGGCCTTACCCTTACGCTTCTTTTTCCCATACAGGTTTTTGATTAATACGGACTTAAGTATAGCATGACTTATTAGTGGAAAACGCCCTGTGGCATGAACGCTGTAAGGCTAGAGATAATAAGAGGAGCGCCCCGTGCTTTAAAAATTGATTAAGTTACTTTGATTATTCCGAGATGTTTCAAATCTTTTTCTAATTGTTCATTAGTGACAAAGAGGATTGGCGTTATGCCAAGTTTTTTTGCTCCTGCTCAATACTCTTCAGCATCATCTATCATAATAGTTTGACGAGGTTGTGTTTTAAGCCTTTCAATCGCTATCCTGTAGATCTCTTGTTCCGGTTTCAGGCAACCAACTTCAGAATAAATAATGATAGCACCAAAGAGAGTATTCAAGTCTTCTCCGAAATAATTCTGCAAAACTTGTCGCATAATCAGTCCAGAAGTATTCGAAACAATTCCTGTCTCATAACCTTGTTCTTTCAAGTTCTTTATGACATCAATCAGCCAAAGATTGGGAATTGCTCCTCCCCAAGAGGTTTCAACAAATTTCCAGAAATCTTTTTCTGTCCAATTAAGCTCTTTTTTAATTTTTTCTTTTTCACTAGAATCTTTCAAGGATAAACCAAGCCGTTTGAAGATAGTATGTTCCAAAGGGGAAGCTTTATAATTTTCTTTATCTAAAATAAACACACCGTTTAAATCAAACAGAATCGTTTTGTAACTATCCATAAGTTAGTATCCTATTTCAATAAACTAGGTTTTACTTTCGGATTTTGGGTGATCGGTTGGTGAGATGACAGTTCGTGTCTGCGAGGGTAGTGTATCTGATGTTCCCGACTGAACTGCTATGCTGTAGAGCTGAGTATATAGTTCGGCAGATTTTGCGACACCTCGTATTCTGCTTTTAACTTTGTTTCTTGTTTCTACATCTATTTCTGTGGGATCTTTAGGTTTTACGAGTTTGGCAACAATCACGACTTCTGCTCTTTCACATGCTTTTTGTACGGCGATATTAACGACTAGATCGGTTATTTTGAGCGAGCACGAGACAAGAGCTTCTTGAAACCGATCCAAGACTAATTGATTCACGCGTCCATCAATCGTTTCTTTGTCGGGTTGCTGTGAATGTCCCCGTATTATCAGATCTCTTGCTCGTACAGCATCACAGATTTCCCGTCCGAAATCAGACATGCCTTCCACGGTTTCAGCATCATATTCTTCACCTTGTATATTCAGTGTCTTGCCGATAAAACGCTGTTCTGTGGCGCCACTTTCATTTAGCGCTTGAGCTATCGCACTTATCTCGTCCACCAGCAATTTTAATGCTACGGCTTCAGCGGGAGTTATTGGAGATTTGTTTTTTTCTGATGGATGAATTGATATTGTTCGAACGACTTTTGGAAACATTACTGAGGGAAATTTTGGCGGGTAAATATCTCCTTGTCGCGTTAAGCTACGAACTTCACGAATAGTCTGCGATAAAATTTCAGCGCCTTGATTTTTAAAAACTATCGTCTTGTAGGGATCGATATTTGATGATAATTGCAAATTCTGTTTATTACTCATAAAGTTTTATATCGAGATTCTAACATGGTTTCCGTAGATAAATCCCGCAATGATGGGCATTATTTTGTTTGTAGATATAGTGAATTAATTTTCGGTGTTATAATTGATGGTTAATACTATGACTTTAGATTTTCAAATTAATCAGGATTATCTGGTTGCTCACACGCTTGTCTCTACTGATGGTGGCCATTTTTCTTCGGAAGAGCACAAACAAGATATTGTGGCTTTTCAGGATTATGCTTGGGAAGTTTCCGGGGATCTTTATAACTCAATACCTGAAAGAACAAATGTTGAGATGCTATTAAAACTTGGTAGTTTTAGCGAGTATGCGAAAAGAGTTGGTCAGCTTGACGATTATTTTGCTAAACTAAAACAGAGCAAGAAATTTAAGATCATCTTTGAACAAGCTGAGAAGTATCGTCAGTTTTGCGAAAGCGAATGGAATAAAAATTACGAAAAAATAAGCAAAATTATTAGTGATCTAACCTAGTTCAATTTAGACAAGCAATTTGAGATTCTGATTACTCATCCATCCTTGAGAAACGGCAGAAACCTGAAAGGAAATAAAATTGTCTGGGGCCATGCCGAAGAGTGGCCAAACTATACAATGGTTTACTTGTGGCATGAGATATTGCATGAATATATGGATAACACTGACCTGAACCACGCTTTAATAGAGTTGATTACTGATTATGAGTTAAGGCATCAACTGGGTGGTCCAGATTATCCTCCGTTTACCACTGGGCATGAATACTTGCAAAAAATAGAAGAAGCTCTTTTGCCTTCTTGGAAAAAATACTTGGCGTCAGATAATAAAAATTTCGCTGAGTTTCGGAAAGAAGTTGAGAAAATCCGGGAGATTAACAAAAAATAGACAATAAGGGTTGTCTATTTTTTGTTAAGAAGATTCATAAAGTTCTGATGTCTTGTCTGGGTTGTGAAAATGTTGGCTATTTAATTACGATTTTTCTTGGCTCCGGCGGCAGGATTCGAACCTGCGACCTGGGGATTAACAGTCCCTCGCGCTACCGCTGCGCCACGCCGGAATGATTTCTTACAAACTCTCTTCCCCTATAACTTTTCAATTGCTTTTCTCTTTTTAAAGCCATAGATCTGTTTTCATATTCTTCTTTATCTATTAGCCTCCATTCACCGTCAATTTTTGCTGTATAGCTCTTTTTGCCTAATGTTTTAGCGTTGTGAAGATTTAGCCTTTGCTCGAGATTCGAAGTTTGGCCTATGTAAATTTTATCGTGCTTTGCATTGTACAAAACGTAGACCGTATACATTAATTAAGATTAATACTAGTCCCTCGCGCTACCTCCGCCAGCTGGCGGAGCGCCACGCCGGAATGATACTGGGTGCCGTGTCCGTCTTCGGGTAGGCACCGGAATGATACTTTTTGATTATATCAATTTTTAAGCTATTTCCAAGGGTTTTTTTGAGATAATTCTTTTGTAATTTTGGCTTTGACAAAAAACTGTGGCTTGTTAAAATTAACTTAGTTGTTGATAATTAAAAATTAAACATGAAAAAATATTTTGGGTTAGTTTTATTAATTGGCATGGTCGTTTTTGGGTGGCAAGGAGTTTTTGCCAAACAAGAACCGATTCTGCCCGAAGAAGAGGGCGTTTATTCAGTACATGGCAGACCTGATTTGAAGCTTAGGATTTTTGTTTATAAAGAAAAACCGGAAACACAAAAAGGTAAACCAGTGCCGTCGCCGGTTCCCATATGTGGACTAACGGATAATGATTCATTGGCAGTTGATAATTCAGCTGGCTGGCATTTGCCAGCAATTTTTGAATATACTTTAAATCCAAGTTCGGTTCCATCAAGCATTATTTCAAATGTCGCCGAGATAACCGATCTTTCTTTTGATGCCTGGATTGGCGCCTTAGATCTCGGGCAGGTTGCAATATCCAAAAATCCAGTCAATACAACAGTTTCGCGGGCAGTTTTTGACGGACAGAATATTGTCACTTGGGGCAGAACTTCCGGTTCGGCTCTGGGCGTGACTTACATTTGGTACGACAATACCGGACTGGCAGTTGAGGTTGATACAATCATGAACAAAAAGTTTTCTTGGTCATGGACACCGTATAACATTTCCAATCTTTGTTCGGTACAAAACACTTATGACGCGCAAAATATCTTGACTCATGAGATCGGACATTGGTTTGGACTTGACGATCATTACACGACTGAATATCAAGAAAATACTATGTATGGTTATGGTTCGAAAAATGAGGTTAAAAAAGACACATTGACAATCGGAGATGTGTTGGGTTTGAACTTAATTTATTAGTCGCCATGTCTGTCATCAGGAAAATATATCTTTATTTATTTTCTGCGATCGGATTGATTGTCGTTATAATTGGCTCGGTTCAGTTGGTTGATCTTGGTTTGAAAACTTTTGTTTTCAAAAAAGCTGATGTTTATCTTGAATATCCGAGACCGATTATTGTGCCTGACGGGAAAATAGAGGCGATTAATGAAATTCCCAAAGAAGAACTGGAAAAGTTTAATCGCGAACAGCAAGAGTCGCAAAGGCAAAGAACATTAGCAAATGCCCTGGCCATGATCGTTGTCGGTTTGCCGCTGTATTTGTATCACTGGAAAACATTAAAATCAGATCAAGAGAAATAAGAACGAACAGGTTTTACCTGCTCGTTCAATGATTCAGCGCGAGTGGACGTATCAAGCTCCGCTTGACCAGGTTGTGCGCATTCTCACAACCCGCAGCCCACTCGTGTAATATAAGTATATCATTATATTTCTTATTTGTCAACAGTAGGGACGCATGAAAAAATGGAAAAGTTATTGAAGATCCAGTTTTATGTTCTTTTCGCCGGCACAGTCTTTGCCTGGGGTAATTTTTGTCATGAACTTTTCGATTGGTTAAATGCCAAACCATGGCAGGGATGCGTGGCAAAGTTAAGTTGTCCTGTTTATGGCCCGAATCCATTTTTAACGTCTTGTTTTTTCGGTACGGTTTTTTTCACGATGGCGTTTATTTTGAATATTCTGATCAAAAAGCAGCAAAAGGCATGAAAAAGATTATTTTCGGCTTTGTTGTCGGATCAATCGGGGTGTTATTGTTTTCTTTGTTTGTGAAATTTTTCGTTTTCCAAAGAAATCAATCGCCATCGCCGGCAAATTCTATTCTCAGCATTATTTCTCTAGAGCCGAGTTCCTTGGCGATTCAAAAAAAGCAGGCAGATTACGAATCGCCGGTATCGGGAACTTGTGCCAGCTATTATGAAGTTGGAACTATTGGCATTCATATTGCCGGAGGGGCTCCGTATCCGAGATGCATTAGGGTTCTTATCAGCCAGAAGCTGAAAATATTTAATGACAGTGAGGAGAAAGTTGATTTTGAGTTCGTTGATTATTCCGTTTCTTTAGGACCACGCGAGTCTTTTCTGTTTGATAAACCAGCTTCTGATTTTCTAGAACCAGGAGTCCATGTTATGAAAATGGATTATTATGGAGGTTCTGGTCCAGAAATTTGGTATACGGAATAATTTGCGTATTTTTGAACGTTTAATTTGAATTTTGGATGATAAAATTAAATAGGCAATTAAAATTTGAAAACTATGTTTGATAATCATCTTTATAACTTGATGCTTCAGCTAGTTGAAGAACACAAGGTACTTTGGAGAATTAAAAAGATGTATAAGAAAGACGCAAAAAATTGCAAAAACTGCAAGGTTTTTTGGTCAAAACTAGAGAAAGATAAGGAATCGCACATCAAAGAACTCCAGGCGATTATAAAAAATCATCTCAAATAAGTTGAATGCTTAAGTTTTTCAGTCCGGCCTTTTACGATGGTGAAAAAATGCCGTCAGTTCACACTTGCGATGGTATTAACATTAATCCACCGCTCCAGATTTCCGGTGTTGATTCCAAGGCAAAGTCAATGATTTTGGCCGTTGACGATCCCGATGCTCCGGCGGGCACATGGACTCATTGGGTTGTTTTCAATATTCCGCCAGATGTAAGCTATGTTGCCGAAGGACAGAACCCACCCGGTGTTATCGGCGTGAATTCCTGGGGGGAGACAAGATACAATGGTCCGTGTCCGCCTTTTGGTCAACATCGTTATTTTTTTAAACTTTACGTTTTGGATTGTTTGTTAGATCTGTCAGAGGGCGCCAGCAAACACGAGGTTGAAAAAGCCATGATCGGGCACGTGGTTGATCGATCTGAGTTTATTGGCATTTATGGCCGTTAGCGGTCGGATTTGACAAAAACTTTAATATGAAGAAAAAAAATTTCAGTCTTGTCATTTTGGCGATTGTTGTATTGAGCTTGGCATTACTAACTTATTTTCTTTTTGTCGCCAGATCAAAATCTTTTAATATTAATGATGCGCTGATTGAGGTGGAGGCAGGCGAATCTTTTTACGTTTATCTTGAGAGTAATCGGACAACGGGTTATGCTTGGATTCCTGATTACGACGAGAGTTTTTTGGTTTTGGAAAAAGAAGAATATGAGGATGCGCCGGGAAATCAATTGGGACGTGGCGGTACGGATTTTTTCTTTTTTCAAGCCCCAAAGAAAGGAGAAGGCATTTTGAGTTTTTTGTATTCTTGGCCATGGGAAGAAACGCAATCATCAAACAAGACAAAATTTTTCAATGTTATTGTCAAATGATTTTTTAACAGATGCTTAAATTTTCAATAATCGTTCCGGCTTTTAATGAAGAGAAGCTTTTGTTTCAAGGCCTTGAGTCTTTGGTCAATCTTGATTATGGCAAGAAAGATTACGAGGTGATACTTGTCAACAATAACTCGACAGATAAAACAAGAGATATAGCCCTGAGCTTTCCTTTTGTTAAGGTTCTTGACGAACCAAAACAGGGCAATGTTTTTGCTTTGATTTGCGGTACAAAACAAGCTTGTGGAGAAATTTTAGTCTTTACGGACGCCGATACTGTGGTGCCAAGGGATTGGTTGAAGAACTACGAGGGGGCCTATGAAGACCCAGGCGTTGTTTGCGCCGGTGGCGGAGCCATAATGTTTCCAAGGTCTTTGAAGGTCCGAGCGGCGGAAAAAACTGTAAATTTGATCGCCTCTAAAATAAAATATTTTCCCGGATTTAACCTGTCGATTAGACGAAAGGTTTATGAAAAGATCGGCGGGTTTGACCCGAAAGTGAATTTTGATCAGGATTTTTTTCTTGTTTTGAGGGCCAAAAAACTTGGTCGTTCGGTTTTAGTAAAAAACAATGAGGTTAAGACTTCGAGCCGAAGATATAAAGATTATCGAGCCGCTGTTTATATTGCCAAATCTTTGGTGAATATTACTTCTTTGTTCGTTTTTAAGAAATCAATATTCTTTGAATTCGGAAATATAAGATGAAATTTGTCTAAATTGGAATTTGTTATATAATTGAACAGTCTTTAATAAAAATCATGCTTGTTAGATCGAGAATAAAACCTTATTTAATTTTAGGTATGACAGTGGCCCTTATCTCTGGTGGAGCGTATTTTTGGGGGTTGCGCTCGAGCGTGTTGAGTCTTGAAAGGGAAGCTCAGGCCAATCTCGAAAAAGCGAGAAATTTTGAGATTTTACGCATCAAGGTTATGAAACAAAAAAAAGAATGCTTGGAGTATCTCGCACGCGAAGAAGGTAATTTCGATCAATTCTCATTTTGCAGAAAATTTATTGAATGGGCTGACGTTTTGAGTCTTGGTCAAGACGAATGACCTTATTAAGAAAAAAAATTATATGCTTAAGAAATTATTTTTTGTTTTTGCAGCTCTTTTAATCATTGTTTTCTCATTGCTTGTTTTTAGATATTTTTATCTGAAAGGAATGTTGGGATTTGGATTTCAATCCTCTCCGCGGCCATCTTTGTCTTTGTCGCCGTCACCGTTTCCGTCACCCGTAGATTCATCTTTACCTTTGTTCACGCCCAGCATCGGACCAAGTTTAAGCCCGACGCCGGCTCAAAAGGGAAAACTAGTGACCGTAGATGTTGATGATACAGCGGCCGGAATGTATGTTATTAATGTGGCTAGCGGCACCAAGGTTACTTTTACGATTAACGTTGTTAATTTCAATGTTTTACATGGGGGGCTTGATCTCAGGAGCGAAAAGATTTCAACTGGCAATGTTTTGCCCGGGAGTTCAAAAACTGTCGAGTTCATCTTTGATAAAAATCTGATCTTCACACCGTTTTACTTTGATACGAACACGGCGGCTCCTTACACAATAAAATTTAATCTTATCTAGAGTTAATAATGAGACAAGGAATTTTTTTGAAACTCGCAAAAAAGAATAAGATAATTATTTTTTTTATTCTTTTTGCCCTGGTCTCTGGTTTGATCGTTTTTAACCAAGCAAACAGAGAGCCGAGTTTGAATTTATACACCGTTGGTTTTGGAGACATCAAGCAAGCACTTAGCTTTACCGGCAAGATCAAGCCCGGCGAAGAAGTGGACCTGTCTTTTGAGATAAGCGGCCGTGTGGAAAATGTTCTGCAAAAAACTGGTGATGGAGTGGAGGTTAATCAAATTTTGGCAACGCTTGATTCTTCTTCTGCCTTGGCGGAGTTGGAAAAAGTCAAAGCAACTTTGAAATCGGAAGAGGCAAGGTTGGAAGAATTAAAAAGAGGATCGCGACTCGAAGAGATTGAAGTCTATATAGCCAAAGTTAATGCCGCGAAAGTAAATGTTGATGAGGCGAGAAAATCATTGGTGGATAAAATCCATGACGCTTATACAAAATCTGATGACGCTATTTATAATCAGGTTGACCAACTTTTTACGGATCCAAAATCTCAGACTCCGAGACTAAACATTGTTCCAATAGACTCACAGTTGAAGGGCGACCTTGAATCATTTCGGATTGTCATTGGGTTTGCTTTGAAATCTTGGAACGATTCTTTGATTAATCTCTCTTCTTCTTCCGATCTGGATGTTTTTTCTTTGAAAGCTAAGGAAAATCTCGATTTGCTCAGAAATTTTCTTGACAAGATTGCTCTTGGGGTTAATGCCATGACAGTTGGTTCTGGTTTCTCGCAAACCACAATTGATGGTTATAAATCCGGGGTTTCCGGAGCCAGAGTGAATATCAACTTGGCGATTTCGAATCTTTCTGCATCTGAAGAAAAATTCAAAGTTTCTCTGGCGAGTTTGTTATTGGCAGGAAGGGAACTGGAGCTGGCAAAATCAGGTATCAGTCAAGAAGAGATCCGGGCCCAAGAAGCAAGGGTTTTGCAGGCAAAAGCCGGTGTTTCTAGCGCCGAGGTTGAGCTTTCAAAAACAATTATTCGTTCGCCGATCTCTGGGATTATCTCCCAGCAGTCAATTTCCGTTGGCGAGATTGCCACAGCCAACAAAACGATTTTTACGATGATTTCCAGTTCGGGATTTGAGATCGAGGCAAACGTGACAGAAATAGATATTGCCAAAATTGAAATCGGCAATGTAGCTCGAGTCACCTTAGACGCCTATGGTTCAGACGTCGAATTTATAGTAAAAATTTTTAGCATCGATCCGGCAGAAACTGTCATTGAGGGCGTTTCGACTTATAAGACAAAATTTGTTTTTGAGAATAAGGACGATCGAATAAAATCAGGAATGACAGCCAATATTGAAATGGAGCTTGATCTTAGACAATCAGTTTTGATCATTCCGCAAAGATTGATTGAACAAAACGGTGATGCAAGAATAGTAACAGTCTATGAATTCGGAAAGATTCAACAAAGAGAGGTGAGACTCGGTCAAAGAGGTTCAGACGGGTCTATTGAGATTCTTGAGGGATTGAAAGCAGGGGATAAGATTGTTCTTCCATGATAGCCCCATTGATACAGGTAAAAAATCTTTCAAAAATTTACGGTGACGAAAGTGCCAAAACAAAAGCGCTTGAGGATGCCAGTTTTTCGATTGATCCAGGAGAGTTTGTGGCCATTATGGGGCCATCTGGATCGGGCAAATCAACACTGCTTCACATTTTAGGTTTTCTTGATGAGCAAACGCATGGCTCTTATGTTTTTAATGGCAAGGAGAGAATCGGTTATTCTAAAGAAGAGATGGCTAGGCTACGCAATGAAAAAATGGGATTTGTTTTTCAGTCTTTTAATCTTTTGCCGAGGATAACGGTTTTGGACAATATCAAGCTTCCGCTTATTTACTCGGACGTTCCGGAACACGATTGGAACAAAAAAGCCAAACAGGCTTTGGAAAAAGTCGGATTGTCGCATCGGCTTTTTTTCCAACCATCTCAGCTTTCTGGCGGTGAAAAACAGAGAGCCGCGATTGCTAGGGCACTTATTAACGAACCGGAAGTGATTTTTGCAGATGAACCAACCGGGAATCTTGATTCTAAGTCCGGCGGAGTGGTGATGAACATTTTTGAATCATTAAATCGTGAAGGTCATACGATTATTTTGATTACTCACGATAAAGATATTGCCGAGCATGCCAGGCGGATTATCGGAATCAAAGACGGCAGGATTGAAAGCGATAGAAAGAATCGATGATTGTAAAATATCTTGTAAAATCAGGTATGGCCAGCCTTAACGCCAATGGAATGAGATCTGTTTTGACGATTCTTGGTATCGTTATTGGCATCACCTCAATAATTTTGGTAATGTCTCTTGGACAAGGCGCAGAAGATTTGATTTTGGGTCAGATCCAGGGGATTGGTTCAAAAGTTATCAGGATTGCTCCCGGAAGACATCCAAAAGGCCCGACAGATATCGGCTCATTGTTTTCTGATTCACTGAAATCTAGAGATTTGGAACTCTTGCGACAGAAAGCCAATGTACCGCACGCTGAAGGTATTATGCCGGTGATTTTTGGAGGCGAATCCGTTGCTTTTGGCAGTGAAACTTACGGAGTTACTATTTTTGGCGTTTCTGAAATTTTCCCTGAGGTTTATGATAGCTACCCAAATCAAGGAAGAATCTTTTCTGAAGAAGAAGTCAAAACTTACTCTGAATCGGTTGTGATCGGTTCAAAAGTTAAAGAAGAGCTTTTTGGTAATCAAGACCCCCTGGGGCAAAAAATCAGAATCAAGGGAAGGAATCTCAGGGTTATTGGTTTACTTGAACAAAAAGGTCAGGTATCTTTTATAAACTTTGACGATGCGGTTATTATGCCCTATACCGTTGCTCAACAGTATATTTTCGGCATTAAACATTTTAATGCCATTGTCGTTGACGCCGATGAGGAACAAAATGTTTTAAGAACTGTTGAAGATATAAAAGCAACCTTGAGGGTGAGCCATGGTATTAGGGATTCTGAAAAAGACGATTTTTATATCGAGACTCAAGCTCAAGCAATGGACATGGTATCTTCTGTCCTCGGAGTCTTGACGGCTTTTTTGACTTCAATCGCCGCGATTTCATTGGTTGTCGGCGGCATAGGCATCATGAATATAATGTTGGTGTCTGTGACGGAACGAACTCGCGAGATTGGTTTGAGAAAAGCCCTTGGCGCTACGGAGAAAAATATCTTGTTCCAGTTTTTGTTTGAAGCTGTTTTCTTAACTGTTATTGGGGGCTTTATTGGTATTTTATTCGGGGCGGGACTGTCTTTCGGAGCTTCTTTTGCGTTATCAAGGATTGTTTCCGAAAATTGGAGCTTTAATTTTCCAATTGAAGGTGCTTTTTGGGGCCTGTTTGTCGCTTCCTTGGTAGGATTGGTCTTTGGTATTTATCCAGCTCGTCAGGCAGCAAAGAAAAATCCGATCGAAGCGCTCAGATATGAGTGATTAAATTCAGGATTAGATCAAGGTCTTAAGATACGAATAATTATTTTTTACCCTTAATTCAAAAAAACATGAATAGAAATTCCCTGTCTTTATTATTGATCTTTTTTGTTTTTGGTTTTGGGATTTTTTATGGCGGCAAGATCTTATCAAAAATGTTTGCCACACCAGAGTTTATTAACCCTAAAATGGATCTGATTCAGATTTTCGAACCAAAGCCGTATTCCGGAATTACTTCGCCGATTAAAATTTCCGGTCAGGCAAGAGGATATTGGTTTTTTGAAGCTTCTTTTCCTGCAAAAATTATTGATGAAAATGATGTGATTTTAGGTCAAGGGATAGCTCGGGCTAAAACAGATTGGATGGTTCAAGATTTTGTTTCGTTTGAACTTGAGATTGATTTCATCAAGTCAAGCACCGAGACCGGTTATATTGTTTTTGAAAAAGACAACCCTTCCGGTTTGCCCGAAAATGCTGATGATCTCAAGTGGCCGATCAAGTTCATTCCGTAGCGGTCCATCTGTGTTTCGGTTTATCCAATACTTAGCAACATTATCTTGTAATAATTGCTATAATTAAATCTGAAGGTCGGTTTAATTAATTTTTATATTAACGATTATGAAAGTCTTAAAAAGAGACGGATCTCAAGAAGAGTTTGACGTTGAGAAATTAAAAATCTCAATTGTCGCCGCGGCTAAAGACGCGGAGGTTGATTCAAGTCAGTTTGCCGAGAGCGTTGCTCAGACGGTTGCGCAAGGTTTTTCCGGAAAAGACCAGATTGGTTTTTCAGAAATTCGCGATGCCGTTCTGGTTGAGCTTGCCAAGGTTGCTCCGACAGCAGTTGAGGCTTGGAAAAACCACGAAAAAGGGGTCAAGGGTTTATTGACGCAGTAAAAAGAAGATCATCTTTTGCGTTTGATGAACGTGATAAACAAAATCTCCCTAATTTTTTTGGGAGATTTTGTTTATTATCCTCAGGGTGTCAACTTCTGCCGCTGTATTCGCCAGTCTGTGTATTTATGGTAACGACTTCACCTTCAGAAATAAATATTGGTACGTTGACGTTGTGACCAGTTTCTAAGATCACTGTTTTCTTAGCTCCGGTGGCCGTATTCCCCTTGATTGCCGGTGGCGCTTCAATAACTTTCAATTCAATTTTTGCCGGTAATTTCAAACCGTGAATTTTGCCGTCAAGGTTGATCAAATCAAGCTCGGTGTTGGGAATTAAAAAATTCAGTTCCCATTGAATTGTTTCGATCGGCAAACTAATCCTTTCTTTTGTGTCTTTCAACGAAAATATGCCGTTTTTTCTGTCCTTATAAAGAAAAATGGCTTTTTTATATCCGAGTTCAATTTCCTCAAAAGCTTCGCCAGACTTGAAGCTTTTTTCGACAACCTTGCCGGTTTTCATGTGCTTGACTGTGGTGCGCATAAAAGCGGATCCCTTGCCGGGATTAACGAACTGGTAATCAACAATTTGCCAAGGTTCGCTTTCGATTTGAATAACCAGGCCTTTTTGGAATGCGTTTGTGGAGAGCATAAACTCAACTCAAAATTAATAATTCATAGCTCAAAGCTAAAATAGCAAACAATCTTAGCGTATTTAGAATCAAAAAACAATAGAAAACCGTTGTTTATCAACGGTTTTCATATTCTGTTTTTTACGCCTCCTGACGCCAATCTCGGCGCCTCTTGACCGAGCCGACGATTTTATGTAGCTCAAATCCAGACGGCGCGTTTTGTTTTGGGATTAATTTAACAGTGAATTTGTCGCCAACTTGAGATCCCAAAAGATGTTCTTGCCCAGCAGACGGGTCGTCGTATAAATAAATCCAAGCCCTGTAATTGTTCTGCCACCAACCGTCTTCACTTTAAAAACAAAAACGCTACCATCAATGACGGTGATTTTGCCGACTCCAATGACCATTTGAAGATTTGTCATTCTTCCTCCTTTCAGAATTTATTCAGGATGTTTTAATAAATTTAGCTTATTTCTAACGTAAAAACAAGCTCTTGCCTATTTTTTAATGATTACTGAACAGTTCTTTTGTTGGTAAAATTAGCAGATCATTGATATTTTGAATATCTAGTAAAAGCATCTGCAGCCTGTCGATTCCCATGGCAATACCGCCGGTATCCGGCATGCCTTGTTTTATGGCATTGATAAAATCTTGATCAATCTCGTAAATTTCTTTGCCGAGTTCTTTACGCATTTGTTTTTCGTGTTTCAATCTTTTTTCCTGTTCTCGCCAGTCGGTCAATTCTGAAAAACAGTTGGCCAGCTCCATGCCGGCGATAAAAACCTCAAATCTTTCTGCATAAAAATTATCGGAAGACTTGCGTTTTGCCAACGCTGCCTGGGGCAAGGGGTAGTCATAGATAATCACTGGTTTGTTTTTTGGCAGATTCGGTTCAACTCTGTTCAAAAAAATATAATAAAAAATATCGTCCCAGTTATAATTCTCTGGGAGCTTTTCTTTAAATTGCCTGTGGAAATCAGTCAATGTTTTCGCTTTGTCTAAATCAATGTCGGCAAATTTTTTGAAAGCATTTTTAACAGAAATTTTTTGCCAAGGCAGGCTCAGATCTATTTTTTGATCATGGTATTTTATCGAATCCTCTTTATATAATGATCTTGCCAAAAACAGCACCAGTTCTTCTGTGTCTTTCATGATCTTTCTATAATTTGAACGAGGTCGATACCATTCCATCATGGTGAATTCGGGATTGTGTAGGCCACCGAAACTTTCGTTTTGTCGAAAAACTTTTGTGATCTCAAATAATTTGGGAAAACCTTGGCTCAAGAGTTTTTTCAGAGAATATTCCGGCGAAGTAATCACGTAACCTTTGTGCTTTTCGTTTCTCTCGTCGGAAAATTCATACGGCAGTGGATTTAAATAAGGTTCCATGCCAGGCAGTTTTACAAAAATCGGTGTTTGCACCTCTAAAAATCCACGAGTTTTGAAAAACTCCCTGACTTTATCAAGGATAAAAGCCCTTTTTTTCTGAATTTGTAAGAAACTTTGTTTTTTATTCATATTAATAACTGGCACTCACTGTTATTTTTTGCTCTCTACTTAAAAGCCTTGTTGTGTTAAAATAATGCAGAATTAGATATTTTATCATGGCGGTTTCAAGTCGCACAATTATTTCAGCTTTGTTTCTATTGATTTCTTTAGTGGCGTTGGTTTCTTTCAGAAATTTGATTACGCCGTTGGTTTTGGGATTGATCCTGGCGTTGATCATGGATCCGTTTCACCAAGTCATAAAGAAAATATTTAAAAAGCACGAAGGTCTCGGCGCTTTAATAACGACCGTTTCGATATTTTTACTTTTGATCGGTCCGGCGGTGTTACTCTTCTTTTTGGTCATGAACGAACTGACCGTGATCCTTTCAAGATTTTTGATTTATATCGATCAAACCGGATTGCGTGCCAATTCTTTATTTTTCTTGAATCTTTTGCAACAGATTGGGATTGATACGGAAACATTCTTGATATCCCATGTTTTGCCGTTTTTGAATGATGTCGGCGGTATTGCCTCAAAACTTCTTGTTTCTTTCTTTGCCAATCTGCCGAAAATATTTTTTGATTTTTTCCTGATGCTATTTTCTGTTTTCTTTTTCTTAAAAGACGGAAAGAAAATAAGAGAATTTTTCTTCGGCATTGTTTCTGTATCCGAAAATGACAAAAAACATTTAATCGAAACCTTTCAGGGAGTAGTTTTGGGAATTTTCTGGGGTCAATTTCTGACGGCTTTGGCTCAAGGTTTTTTGGGTGGCTTGGGTTTTTACCTTTTTGATCTTGGCACCCCGGTGTTTTTCGGCGTCTTAATGTTATTCTTTTCCTTGATTCCCTTCATTGGCCCGATGATTATTTACCTGCCGACAACAGCTTATCTTTTTATTTCTGGGGCTTCTTTGCCGACAGTGTTACTTTTTTTGGTTTACAATCTTTTTGTGGTTTCCAGTGTGGATAATATTATCAAGCCTTTAGTAATTGGTTCGCGGATCAAGATTCATCCGGCTTTGATATTTTTCGGCCTGATCGGTGGCCTGCGCTTTTTTGGAGCTCTTGGCTTGATCTACGGACCATTGATTATTGCTTTGTTCTTGCTTTTCGCTGATCTTTATCTTGAAAAAACGAAACAGGAGTCTTTATTTCATAATGGCCACAAATAACATGAAGAGTAAATTTGGAAGTGTATTTTTGATTGTACTTATTGTGATTGTGATTCTCGGCATGATTGTGCCATATCTTTTCTGATATGGCTGGAATCATTGAGGCGTTTATTCAGTCCTATGGTGTTTTGGGGTTTTTTGTCGCGGTTGTCATTGAAGAGATAATTGTGCCGCTTCCTTCATCCATGATTATGCTTGCCGGAGGTTTTTTTCTGATTTCGGCTACCAGTTTGAACCAAGCGATTCCGGAAATTTTGTTTAAATTAACCATTCCGGGGACGATTGGCGTTACGCTTGGATCTTTATTTTTTTATTTTTTGAGTTTTTACGGTCGGGAATCGATTGTCAAAAAAATCGGTCCCAAGTTCGGTTTTTCTTACAATGAATCAGAAAAGCTGAAGAGGTTTTTTCATGAATCTCGTTGGGACGAATTTGCTGTTTTTTTGTTGCGTGCTTTGCCTATTTTTCCGGGTGTGGCGGTCTCGGTGATAGCTGGTTTGATCAAAATGCCGCTTTTGAGTTTTTTTATTACCGGATTCTTTGGCAGTGCGATCAGGGTTTTTATTATGGGCTTTTTGGGTTGGCAAGCAAAAGAGGCCTACGCCATTTTGGCTTTGAAGTTTGAAAATATAAGCAATCTGATCTTTATTGGTTTTATTTTTTCCGTTATTTTGGTATATGTGATTATCAAAAAAGGATTAAAACAAGAATGAAAAAAGCACTTAAAAAGATAATTAAAAAACTTCTCCCGCTCCAATTTTACAATGATCTGGTGCCCTATCTTTGGCACCTGCCGAAAGCGATTCTGGCAAATATCGTCTTCGATTTTCCCTCAAGGAAGTTGAGAGTGATCGGTATTGCCGGTACAAAAGGAAAATCAACAACAACTTATTTGATCAATCAGTTTCTTGAATCCTTGAAATTTAAAACGGCCATTCTTTCGACGACAACAGTAAAGATTGGTGAAATTGAACGGCTTAATGAATTTAAAATGACATCCGTCGATTCATGGGAGCTGCAAAAATTTTTAAGAAAAGCTGTTGAAGAAAATTGTCAGTTTGTAGTGCTTGAGGTTTCATCCCATGCTCTTAAGCAGTTCAGAACTTTCGGCATTAATTTTGAGATTGTTGTCTTAACTAATCTGATGTCTGATCATCTTGAATATCACCGTGACACAAAAGATTACCAGAAAACGCACAGGAAACTGATAACAAAAAATTCAAAAGTTTTAGTTTTGAATAATGATGATGAAAATCTTGAAGATTTTAAAAAAATTTATTTAAAACAAGTAAGTTTCGGGTTAAATTCAGGCAGCTCTCTTCTGGTAAAGAGCCATACGATTGACAAAACAGGAGCGGTATTTTCATTGATTTACAGCGGTGAATCTTTTGGAGAAAATAAACCGGGAGAGCTTGGTGAGTTTTCCAGCCCATTGATCGGCAGGTTTAATCTTTTTAATGTCTTGGCTGCTTTATCAACGATTATCGCTTTGGGCTTTGACATTTTAAAACTCAAGGATTCGGTTGAAAATTTACAGGCGGCACCCGGCAGAGTTGAAAAAATTGAAAATAATCTTGGCATTGAGATTTTAGTTGATTATGCGCATTCTCCTGATTCTTTGGAGAATCTTTTGGGTGCTTTAAAGCCAAACTTAAAGGGACGATTGATCGCGGTTTTTGGCGCCACGGGCGAAAGAGATCCGGCAAAGCGTCCGATTATGGGAGAAATCTTGGCAAAATACTGCGACCACGTTTTTGTTACCAATGACGATCCGTACGGAGAAGATCCGGAAAAGATCGCCTTTCAATTAATAGGTGGTCTGATTGAATCTGGAAAAATAGGAGAAGAAGATTATGAAAAAATTCTTGATCGTAAAGAAGCAATCAAAAACGCGATTCTGACGGCAAAAAGAGGCGACACGGTTGTGATCATGGGCAAAGGTTCTGAACAGTGGCAGGTTTTTAAAAACTTAAAAATCCCTTGGGATGATCGAAAGGTGGTCAGAGAAGTGCTTTCGGAAAGTTAGATTTTTTATTCTACGCAAGATTCCAGATGTGGCAATATTTTTTCCCACATCTTTTTTATATCGTCAGCGTCAATCAAAATGGCGATTAGACTCTCAATATTTTGTTTTATAGTATCGGCCTCTTCTTGAGTTATTTTAAGTCTGTTTTTTATTATCTCTGAAGCTCTCAGAAGCGAAGTAAGACCTTTTTCTTTAGCTTCGGCTATTTTCGTTTGCAGACCGTCCAATGATCTTTGACTCTTTCTAACTTGCTCTAAGGATTCTAGTATTTTTTTTTGATAAGATTCGTGCAGCTTCTTGGCCAAGAAAAGAATAGTCAATTTCTGCGCCATCTCTAGCTGTCGAATTTTCCATTTCTCTTAAAATTTGTAGGTGTTTATGCCACCCAGGAGTCAAGGCCATATTTTTTAATAATTATACAATACTTTACTTTTGATGGTTAAGAAGCTAAGATTGATTAGCGCTTTAATTTATTTTTTTAAATTATCTTAATGATTATTCGTCAACTCGGAATTGATCTTGGCACTGCCAATACTTTAGTTTTTGTGCCTCAACAAGGGATTGTGATACAGGAACCGTCAGTAGTAGCGGTTTCAAAACCCGACAATAAGGTTTTGGCAATTGGCAGAGAAGCCAAAGAAATGATTGGCAAGACCCCTTCTGATATTGTTGTTTATCGCCCATTAAAAGACGGTGTTATTGCTGATTATCGGGTGACGCAGGCAATCTTGCGGTATTTTATCAACAAAGCCTGCGGTTTTTGGAGATTTTTAAAACCGGATATTTTGATCTCTGTGCCTGCTGGTTCTACCTCCACTGAAAGAAAGGCGGTTATTGATGCTTCTCGGGAAGCCGGTGCCAAGGCGACTTTTGTTGTCAAGGAGCCGGTTTTGGCTGCTTTGGGTGCTGGGGTGCCGATTAACACGCCTTCAGGCAACATGATTGTTAATATTGGTGGTGGAGTCGCTGAGGTTGCGGTGATATCTTTGGGTGGTGTGGTCACTTGGGAATCAATTAGGGTTGCTGGCGACAGGTTAAATCAAGCCATTATAGATTTCTTAAAAAAGAAACACAATTTGATTATCGGAGAAAAAACCGCCGAGGATTTGAAAATCCAGGTTGGTTCGGTGATGCCATTGCCGGAAAAAGAAAAATTGACTATTGAGGTAAGGGGTCAGGATGCCGTTGAGAATCTGCCAAAGAACATGATGATCTCATCCAACGATGTTGCTGAGGCACTTCAACCACAGTTGAAAGAAATCATTCAGGCAATCAAAAATGTTTTACGCGAAACTCCGCCGGAGCTGGCCGCCGATATTGTTGAGAAGGGAATGATTTTGACAGGCGGTGGCGCACTTTTGCGCAAACTTGACGATCTGATTTTGAAAGCCACCGGTGTGCCGGCATATGTTTCCGATGAACCGCTTTTTTGCGTGGCGAAAGGAACTGGCGTGATTTTAGACAATCTCGAAATATATAAACGATCTCTTCAAAGTTTTAAATAAGTTAAGGAGTTGAAAGTCAATGGAGATTATCGGTCATACTAGGCAGTTGAATCTTTTGAGAGGTTTTTTGAAAAACAATCTGTTTTTCTCAAGCTATTTATTTCGGGGATCGGAAGAAATCGGCAAGAAAACCATTGCCCTGGAGTTTGCCAAAGGACTTTTATGCGAGAATAAAACATTCGGAGGATGCTCTTCTTTACACCAGATTCCAAACGAGCGAGCCTCTTTTTGTTTATCCTGTTTCGATTCGGCTAAAAGAGATTTTTTAATGATTGATGAGAATTTTTTACCCAATCAGGTTATCGAAAGCGATGACGAAAAAGCCTACGGCATTGATACTTCGCGAGCCATCATTAAATTTTTATCTACTGCGCCGTCGGTATCACAGAGAAAAGTAGTATTGATTGACGAGGCCCATCTTTTAACCCAAGAAGCCCAAAATTCACTTTTAAAGATCATCGAAGAACCGCCGGCTAATGCCGTGATTATTTTAATCACAGACAAACCAAGTTATCTTTACGAGACGATTCTCTCCAGAACCTTGCAGATTCACTTTTCTTTGGTCAGCCAACAAACGATTATTCACTGGCTGGAGAAGCTTGTTCCGCGAAGCCCGAAGAGCGAAGTGGAAGAAATTTCAAGGCTTTCACTTGGACGCCCCGGGCAAGCTTTTAAATTCTCTCAGGACAAAAAACTTTTAATGCAGTTCAAAAAAACAGTGCTTCAGCTTTTGCATTTTGAGTCAAAAACCATTGGGCAAAGACAGGTTTTGTTGAAGGACTTTTTGGAAACTTCATCGGATTTGCGCGTGGATATGGCTGTTTGGCAGACAATTTTGCGCGACGAGCTTTTATTTTCTTTTAATCTTGCCGACTTACCGTTAATCCTGTCAAAAAAACGTTCTATGGCATCAGGGGATTTGGTAAAAATACTGAAAAGATTGCTGACTTTCTCTGAAACTGCTGAAAATTTTCCGGCTACGGCCGATGCCTGTTTCAAGCAAGTGGCTTTGTCGATTCCATCGTGTTAAAATTGTCTTTAGTTTTTATGTCATCTCGAAAAATTCTTTTTCTTTTCTTTGCTTTCTCAATACTTTTTTACTTTCTGCCAGGATTTATTCAGGATAATTCTGGGGAATTTAAGAGGCAATGGCGATTTTTACCGGCAAGGATTGACGAAGCTATTGAAATCTTGAAAACCAAATTTTAACAAAAAAGTTTAATTTATAATAAAAATATGGAACAATTAGTTGATGGTTTTAAAAAATCTTGGCGTCTGATTATCGATTCTTACAAGAATGATATTTTCGGTTTGCGTTCTGGCCGGGTTAATTCCGGATTGGTAGAAGATATCCTTGCAGAATCTTATGGTTCAAAAATGCCGTTAAAGCAACTGGCCACGATTACTTCTGATTCTGCGCATTCCCTCGTCATTCAGCCTTGGGATAAATCGAGCATACCGGCGATTGAAAAAGCTGTTCAGGATGCCCAGCTTGGAGTCAATCCATCGAATGATGGCAACATAATCAGGCTCAACTTTCCACCGTTAACCGAAGAAAAGCGTCAAGTCATGATAAAACTTTTAGGACAAAAAACTGAAGAACACAAGATAAGATTCAGGCAGTCGAGAGATGACGTAAAGAAAAAGTTCCAGCAGGATTTTTTGTCAAAAGACTCTGACGAAGATTTGAAATTTAAATTCCAAGATTTGTTGCAAAAAGAGGTTGATGCCTTCAACGCTGAGGTTGACGGCTTGAAAGAGAAAAAAGAAAAAGAGATCTTGAACGTCTAGGGCGCAAATTTCAAATAATAAATTGCGAATTGCGATTTATTTGCTATTTGGCGCTCGGAGTTTGGAATTATAAAAAATAATGGACATTATTTTCAGCATTCTTATCATTAGTTTTTTGATTTTTATCCATGAACTGGGGCATTTTCTTGTTGCCAGAAAATCTGGCATGGCTGTTGAGGAGTTTGGTTTCGGCATGCCGCCAAAAATTTTCGGCAAAAAATACGGCGATACAGTTTATTCAATAAACTTAATTCCTTTCGGTGGATTTGTTAGGATCAAAGGAGAGTCAGCAGCAGGGAACTCGTATGATGCCGATGCATTTTTGGGCAGACCGGCATGGCAAAGGTTATTCGTTGTTTTGGCGGGAGTTTTCATGAATTTCTTGTTGGGTTTTTCAATTTTTTGGGGATTATTTACCGTGGGTACGGATGTTGCGCTGGATCAGTCAAATAGGGCTTTAGCAAAGAACCTCTCTATCGGTGTTTTGGAAGTGGCAAAGGATTCTCCGGCTTTTACTGCGGGATTAAAACCCGGTGACAGAATTTATAAATTGTCCAGCGACGACCAGATCTTCACTGATTTTAATGAAGGAAAATTTATTGAATTGACAAAGCAATTTGCCGGGCAAGAAATATCTCTGAGCCTGATTGATAAAGAAGATGTTTTGGTTGTTCCAAGAATAGATCCGCCCCAGGGTGAAGGTTCTTTGGGTATTGCCATTGCTCAGATTGGTACGGTGAAGTATCCAATCACAACAGCATTTTCCAGAGCACTGGATCATTCTTTTTCGGCCTCAGTTTTCATGTTTGAAGCCGCGGGCAATGTTTTGAAGAATGCTTTTTTCAAAGGTGATATCCAGAATCTTTCTGGACCGATCGGCATTGTCAACATGACCGCTTCTAGTCTTGATGCTGGTTTTTCCCAAACGCTTGGATTCATGGCTCTGATTTCTTTGAATTTGGCTGTTTTTAATCTTTTGCCGTTACCGGCTCTTGATGGTGGCAGGATTGTTTTTGTGTTATGGGAAATGATCTCGAAAAAACCCGTGCCTCAAAAATATGAAACTTGGGTGCATTCAATCGGGATGTTTTTATTATTGGGACTGTTGCTTTTGGTCACAATCGGAGACCTTAAGAGATTATTTTAATCACGGCAATTGTTTAAAAGCGTCACTGGGTCTATTCTTGTGACGGTGGAAAGTTGATAAATAGCTAACACATTTTTTCTGAAATTTGGATCTTATTCAGAAAGAATTGCGCCAGCTATTTTTTTACATCACAAAACGCGACCTTGAGAGGTCGCGTTTGATTGAGTTTTACTTTTGAACGATCCCTTGCCCGAGTTTTCGCATATATTGAAAAAACTTGGCTACGGGACCCCTGAAAAACATGATCAAGGCCATCAAAGCCATGACCACTGGCCAGAACATCATCACTGGTATTGAGGCCGGGGGGTCAAAAGAGTCATTCCTTTTTTCAAGGAATCCCACCAATCCGTAGCCGATCCCCAGATAGAGGATCAATGCCACGATCGCGAGAGAAACAAAACCGATTACGTTGGGATTCATTCTTCCTCCTTGGAAGTTTTTTCTACGCGGAAACACTCCGCGTTTATAGATATATTATACCATATTTCACACGAATTTCAAGTATAAAAGTATGTAAGATAATAAAAACTCTCGTCTGCATGAGCAGACGAGAGTTGAAAAAAGGGGAACAATAATTTTTTAGTTCCTGGCTGGAATGGGGAGCACCAGCAGGTGAATTATGGAGGACTCACCTCGACCAGACTTCAGAGAGAAGTTTGGTCTTTCTAAGCACTTCTCTCTGCAGGAACCGTAAGCATATTATATCATACAATTTCTATTTTGTCCAGTATTCGGCACTTATTCACTGAGTTCAGAAGACCTGTCCACTATACACGCGATCGCGTGTATAGTGGACAGGTGGGGAAGATTTGAAAATTACTTAATATTTGCTATGCTTTAATTATGGTTCGACTGGATCAATATTGCCAGTTTAACTGTCAAAAGCGATGAAAGAGCATCCGGCTCTGGAGCTGACTGTGAAAATTTTTATTTAAACAGTTCCGTATATCAAACGTTAGATTGATGGCCTTTGGCCGCTAAGATCCGATTAGAAATAATCGCGATAAAGCAAGGTGGTACCACGGTGTGAAATTCCAAAATCCAAATAACAAATTTCAAATTTGGAAACGGGAATTTAACCTCGTCCTTGCCCTTGATGATTTTCAGGATTTTATCCTGAATAAAGTTGAGGGGCAAAGACGAGGTTTTTTGTTAAAATAAATTATGCGCGACATTACGCCAAAATATAAAGACGTCAGCAAGTGGTATCAAGATGTGGTGGTAAAAGCCGAACTGGCTGATTATTCGCCAGTCAAAGGCTCAATGGTCATCAGACCGTATGGCTTTGCTTTGTGGGAATCGATTCAGAAGTTCATGGATACTTTTATAAAAAAAGCCGGTGTAAAAAATGCCTATTTTCCTTTATTTATCCCAGAATCTTATCTGCACAAAGAAAAAGAACATGTTGAAGGATTTTCGCCTCAGGTGGCCGTGGTTACTTTTGCTGGTGGCGAAGAACTGAAAGAGAAGTTAGTCGTCAGGCCGACTTCGGAAACAATCATGTATGAGATGTACAAACAGTGGTTTCATTCTTGGCGAGACCTGCCGGTTTTAATCAATCAATGGAATAATGTGGTTCGCTGGGAAAAAAGAACTTATTTGTTTTTGCGAACCTCTGAATTTTTGTGGCAAGAAGGACATTGCGCTCACGCCACCCATGAAGACAACTGGAAAACTGTTCTTTGGGCAATGAATCTTTACAAGAAAACTTATCAGAATTTGATGGGGGTTTATGGAATTGTCGGCAAGAAAAGCCAGTCGGAAAAGTTTGCCGGCGGAGATAATACTTTGACTTATGAAATCATGATGCCGGACGGCAAGGCGTTGCAAGGTTGCACTTCGCATGACCTGGGACAGAATTTTGCCAAAGCGTTTAACTGGACCGTGCTTGATCAGGGCGGGGCACCTTTGTATCCTTACCAAAACTCTTGGGGGTTTTCCACTCGTTCGATCGGCGCCTTGATTCTGGCACATGGTGATGATGATGGTTTGATTATGCCGCCAGAGATAGCACCGGTTCAAGTCGTGATCGTGCCGATTTATAAAACAGAGAATAAAGACAAGGTTATTGAATGCTCGCGGAAAATCGTTAAAAAACTCGGTTCCTTCCGAATAGAGTTAGATTTGCATGATGACGAAACGGCCGGATTCAAATACAACAAATGGGAGATGAAAGGCGTGCCGGTGAGAATTGAGATTGGTGAAAAAGAAGTCAATGACAAGTCTTTAACCTTGGTCAGGCGGGATACAAAAGAAAAAATCAAAATCAAAGAGTCAGACTTAAAATCTTCGTTGAAAAAAGTGCTAGAGGAAATTCAGAACAATTTATTTGAAAAGCATAAAAAAACAACAGAAGAAAATACGCATCAAGCAAAAACTTATGACGAGTTTAAAAAGATCATGAAAAGCACAAAGGGATTTATCTATGCTTTTTGGTGTGAGAATGTCGATTGTGAAGAAAAAATCAAGTCAGAGACGAAAGCGACCACAAGATGTTTGCCATTGAAAGCTAAAAAAGAAAACGGTAAATGTATTTACTGTGGCAGGAAAGCTAATTATCGTTGGGTGTTTGCTCAAGCATATTGATTATTCTAGAAATCATGAAAAATAAAGAACTGAAAGCAACAATAGAAATTCTTATTGCTACAGCTATCTGGGGTACAAGTTTTTTTATTATTAAAGATCTGGTTGTTAACGTTAGCCCAACGGTTCTGGTCGGTTATAGATTTTTACTGGCGGCTTTATTGTTTGGAGGAATCGGTATTTTTTATCGTAAAAATTTGTTTCATCATTGTAACATCGGGATATTAATGGGATTTATTTATTCTTTGGCATATATATTCCAGACGATTGGCATGCAGACAACTTCGTCAGCCAATTCAAGCTTTATCACTGGATTGTTTGTATTGACTACTCCTGTGTTTAGTTATTTTTTCTTTAAAACAATTCCTTCAAAAAAGTTCTTCATAGCCTTGATTTTAGCAGCAACCGGCTTATGGATTTTGACTGGAGGTATTTCAAAAATGTCTTTTGGGGACATGATCACACTGGTGGTGCCGGTGGCCGTCGGCCTCTACACGGTTTTAGTCCAGAAGTATATTAAAAATATTGATTTGATATCTTTACTTTTCCAGCAATCTTTAGTAATTGGATTAGTGGCTTTATCAATGGGATTGATCATCGGAGCAAACTTTGTCTTGGCTGACAGTATGGTCTGGTCTGCGATTGTGTATTTGGCTGTATTCCCGGCGGCGCTTTCGACTTTCCTTCAAATAAAAGCTCAAAAGCACATCTCTGCCAATAAGGTAGGTTTGATTACTTCTTTGGAGCCAGTTTTTGCATCTTTGTTCGCCTGGACTCTTGGCGGTGAATTAATGAACATTAATATTATTGTTGGTGGAGTATTGATTTTGATTGCTACTGTAATTAACGAGATTAGACTAAGATAATTTATGACAGAAGCAAAACCAGGCATAAATTTTGAAAAAATAGCAGAAGAATTGGAAAAAATTTCCGGTGCCGAAGAATTAATCAGAACGACCATTGTTCTATATCTTGAGTATCATCCAGAAACCGGTTTTTCAGCATGGTTAAAGCAGTTAAGAGATAGTTTTTATGCCGTTGAGCTGGCCGAGAAATTCTTGCAAATCATCGGTTTATATCCTCGAGTTAGGATTGAAGAAATGATTGTTGCTTCTGAAAAAGTTATCGAATTGTTGTATCGAGAAAATGATTAATTATCAAGATTTTGAACTTGTGGATATTCACGTTGGCACGATTCTGAAAGTCGACGATTTTCCTGAAGCGAAAAAGCCGGCTTTCAAGCTTCAAATTGATTTTGGTAGAGAAATTGGAACAAAAAATTCTTCAGTTCAGATCACAAAGCACTATAAAAAAGAAGACTTGATCGGAAAACAAGTTGTCTGTGTCGTTAATTTCCCACCAAAACAGATTGGACCGTTTGTCTCTGAGGTTTTGACTCTCGGCCTACCCGACGATTCCGACGGCGTTATCCTGCTTTCACCGACAAAACAAGTTCCTAACGGTGGTAAAATGTTTTAAATATTTTAACTATGGCTAAAATTGCGTTTTTCGAAGTTAAAGATTGGGAAAAAGATTATATTAAACAGGGATTTTCAGATAATCCAGAATTTGAGACGGTATTTTTTTCTGAAAAATTTGATAAAACACTCTTGCCAAAAGACACCGGCATCGTTTCTGTTTTCGTCGGTTCGAACGTCAAGGTTGGGGATACTGTCAGTTTTGAAAATTTAAAATTGATTACGACTCGTTCAACTGGATTCGATCATCTTGAGTTTCAATCTTTATCAGAAAAGGGAATCAAACTTGGATATGTTCCCGGATACGGCGACAATACGGTGGCGGAGTTCGCGTTTGGTCTGTTGCTTTCCGTTTGTCGAAAGATTTTTAATGCGTACGACAGAATCAAAGAGAGTCGAAATTTCTCAATTGATGGTTTTGAAGGTTTCGATTTGGCCGGAAAGACTATCGGCATTATTGGTACCGGCAGAATCGGTCAGCAAGCAATCAAAATCGCTAATGGTTTTTCGATGAAAGTCATTGCTTTTGACAAATTCCCGAAATCGGAATTGGAAAGGCAGCTAAGCTTCAAGTACGTTTCTTTTGATGAACTTTTGCAAAGTTCAGACGCAATTACCCTGCATGTTCCTTATGTTCCGGAGAATCATCATTTAATCAATGAACCAGCGATTGCAAAAATGAAAAACGGGGTGGTGATTGTTAATACTGCCAGGGGCGGATTAATAGATACTAAGGCTCTGCTTAAAGGCCTGCAAAGCGGCAAGATTTCGGGAGCCGGCCTCGATGTTTTTGAGGGCGAAAAATCAGTTTTTGACGAACAGAAAGCTGTTTTGTACGGCACTAGCAACTCTGAAGATTTACTATTGTTAGCGGAAAATAACCTGCTTTTTACTCATCCTAACGTGGTCGCCACTCCGCATATTGCGTTTTTCACTCGCGAAGCCTTGAAAAGGATTCTTGATACGGATGTTGAAAATATCAGATCATTTTTGAGTTCCGGAGAACCGAAATTCCCGATAGTTTCTTCTTCGCGATTTTCTCCGACAGGCTCAGGACAAGCTTCTTCTTCCGCCCCGGGGGCGGCAAAGATTTAATTTTCCTACTGTTTTAGTTATGAGTTATAAATTAGTAGTTATTAATTGACTTATATGCTTGATATAAATTTTATTCGTCAAAATTTGAAAGACGTTAAAGCCAACACC
>Ga0208375_1001348_pt1 | contig 28051 bp, 26 predicted proteins | sample RifOxyD1_FD_184038 | JGI IMG/M metagenome (GOLD analysis project Ga0208375, IMG submission 184038) | Soil microbial communities from Rifle, Colorado - Rifle Oxygen_injection D1 (SPAdes) | ecosystem: Environmental > Terrestrial > Deep subsurface > Rock core/Sediment | place: Rifle, Colorado...
GCCGCTCATATAAAGTATCTAGGTGGAGGATATCATATGAACCAGTACATATGGTTGACAAAAATGAAAAATAGAATATAATACAGAGCAGAATTATTGACGTTCAAAAAGGCTCTTCGGAGCTAACTCAACTGAAGGAGAAATATGATGAAAAGATTGACGGGAGTTTTACAGGTTTTGTTGGTGGTGGTCGTTTTTTTGACTGTAAACGGATGTATGACGACTGAGCTCTGTGATAGGCTTGGGCGGAACGAAAATTACATTACCAACAACACAAACGCGATTGATGACGCCGGAAAAAGAACTGACGGGATTGAAAATCGGGTAGCGGCGCTGGAAAAATCCCAAGTGGATACCACTGGTGCGATAAATTCGTTAGATGCCCGAGTAACGAAGAACGAAACAGTGATTTCTAGAGTAGAGGGAAAGTTGTTATCTCTTCAAAAAGAAGTTTTTAAGCGCTTAGGAGTATTGTCCGACCAGGCGCAGATAATCCGTCCAGTTTTTGATGGGAGAAAAGCGCCTTTAATGGTTGGACCGTTTGCGCCGGGATCGGCGACAGCGGTTGTCTGTAAAAATGGAAGGATAACCTCTGCCGACGCCCAAATTGCCGAGGTTTCAAAATGCCTTGGTAAAAAGTGTGTTGATGGCGTGACGATTACGATAGAGATTGATTCTATTGTAGCCGGGCATGATGTTGACCCGATTAAAAAATCGGGGTGGGCGTCTAACGAAGAGCTGGCTCGAGCCCGCGGAGCGTTGGTCGCAAAAGGATTAAACGTGGGGAAAATTTTAGTTCTGCCATGTTTGGATCCAAAGCGGCACGGGCCGGGGAAATCGGATAATCGGTTCGTATATGTTTTCCTTATTGCAAGGAAGATGCCATAAGAAAGTTCATTACTCCGCCTCGCGTGTGAAAACGTGCGAGGCGGTTTTTTGTTTATAAAACTCTAAGCGGCTTTATTGATTATCCGTTTAGCAGAGAAAATAAATTTATCAGGATATTTGAAGAAATTTTTAAGAGAGTGAAGAGGATGTTTAACGGAAAGACCGTCTCTTTCAATAAAAAATTCTTTATTATTAATTCTTAAAATGGCATCATGGCCGCCTCGGACAACGCCAGTATAATAAACGCGGAGATTTTCCATTTCTTTTCCGTGATAATCGCGAAGTTTAACAAGTTCAACACTGGAAACACGGCCGGGATAATTTTTATTAAAGAAACGAATAGAGATTTTATCACGATTATTTTCTAAAAGCTTAATAATATTAGAAGAGGTTTTTTCGTCTAAGTCGGGATTTAAAGCAAAATCAAGATGTTTGCCAATAGTTTCTACCGGAAGATCGGAAAGATGGGAAATTTCCATAATTTCGCGGGCTTCTTCAATATTATGAATATCAAGATTAGATAGTTCAACGAGAGAATTTCGGAAATCTTCCGAGTTACTATCTTTAAAGCCGACTTGTTTGGCAAATTTATCAATATCATTTATAAAAATGTTTTTTTCTCTTAGAGCTTCAATTGGATTAGAAGAAGAAGGTTGTATATAGTCTCCTACTTCTATTTTATTTTCTCCGGAAATATCTTTTGACGCGGGCGCAAGTGGGATTTCTTGATTACCTATTTGATCTTCCACTTTTATTCCGTTTATTTCGTTTGTGTCTACAGGAAGAGTGGGAGAGTTGGAAGGGATTTCAGCGGAGGTGTTTGACGACATATTATTACTTCCTGAAATTATATTATTTTCTATTTCAGGAGGCGCGGGGATAATTTTTGATTCGCTGGTGGTGGTAGATTCGGAAGAAAACAATTTTTCTTTTTGGGAAGCGTTGTTTTCTAAAATATTATTGATTTTTTCAGGAGAAAGATTTTCAGTTAAATTATTTTTTGGAAAAGCGTCGTGAAAAGCTTTGTCCCAATTTATGCCTTCCAGTATCTTTTTTGTCATTTTTGTCGGCTCAAAATTCTTTGGTAGCCCATATTCGGTAGGATTTTTCACAATAACGTCTTTTAAGCGGTCAATATTGTAGGTTTTTAAAGCTTCTGCTGTTTTTTGATTGTCATTGCCAAGACGGTTAAAAAGTTCTTTAAAACGTTCTTTTAATTGCAGGTCGGCTTCTTTCCAGACGCTTTTACCGCCTTGATAATTAAAATGCTCTATGGAAGAAAAGGTAGGAGGGGTAATTCCTGATTTACTAGAGGAGTTAAGATTTTCTACGGCAGAGTGAGCGGCAGATGGAGCAAGAGGAGAAAGTTCAGAAAGCTTAATATCTACAGGATATTTATGCGTGTCATCGTCAGGACCAACGCCAATTTCCGAAGAGCGGTGAATAGATTCAGATGATTTTGGTTTTAATTCGGGAGGAATTTTTTTATTAACTTCATGAGATTTTGCTTCAAGCGCTTTTCTAAAAGATTCTGGGAATTCTCCATAATTAAGTTCAGTTTTAGCTCTTAATATTTCATTTTGCGTAACGCCATCAATTTCCATATGGTAATAACTTGGTTCTCCGTTAATTCCACGCGTAATTTCCATTTTAAAAAGTTTGTTGCCATTTTTATCAGAATATTCATGAAAAGAAAGACCAGGTGTTTCTTTATCTAAAGCTTTATCCATTATCCACATTTTTATTAAGTCTTCGCGATTTTGATTATTCTCAGCAAGTCCTTCGGCAGTTTTAATAAATCTTTCTGCAATTTGAGGTTTTAAATCTTCAGTTCTTTTTATGTAATTATCTATTTCTTCTTTGGATATTTTAACGCCAGTGGTTTTGCCGTCTATGTCGCTTACTTGTTTAATAACCAAGCCGCCATCAGCAGTATGTTTTATATCAACATTAAAAGCTTTCTCCGTTATATTTTTATCACCTTCAAGAATGTAGGTTTTTAATATCTTATCTTTAGTTTGTTCTTCAAATGTTCTCGCAAATTTTTCAGATGTTCCCCCTTCAGGGTTAATAGCAGGTTTTTGTTTGTCGTAGGAAAACCAGTTTTTGATGCTGCTCCATAATCCATGCTTACTTCCGCTATGAGTTTCAGTAAGATGCTCGGCGGAAGCGCCGGAAACGCCAGTGCCAAAAGCAAATTCTTTTCCATATTCACTAAAGAGATGCCAGATTTTTCCGATGGATTCAATACCGGTTTCAACAACAAGAGCGGTAGTGGCGGCTTTACTTGTTTTTTCAAGTAAGCGCAGTCCATAAGAAACAGCGTCAATGGTGCCAATATTATTAACTATTTTATTTAAGTCTTTTAAGAAGTTGTCGTTTTTTTCTAGAATTGCGTTTTTTCTTTTATGTTTTTCTTCTGAAGATAAGGTACTTTCTTCAATATCAGTAATTTGTTTGTTTATTTTTATAAGGCTATTTTCTAAATAGTTAGTAACAAATGACTGAATAAGAGTAAGATTAGCATCTTCTCTATTTGATAATCTTTGAATAAGATCTTCGGGAAGGCTAGCTCTGTAAGCTTTTTTGAGGTTTTCTACGGAAGCATTTTCTCCACCGGAAACTTTTTCAGCTTCTTTATAAATTTTATAAGCTTCTTCTTCGGCTTGTTCTTCTTCTAAACGCTTTTTTTCTATAATATCTGCTCTTTTCAGACGAGATTCTTTTTCCATTTCAGAGAGAAAACCGATAGCTAAGCTCGCCCTTAAAGCATTTGTAAAAGGATTAAGCATATTAAAGCCGTGTAAAACACGCCCAACTTTAATAATCATAAAAGGAATTTTTCCTATACCGGAAGCTTTTTGAGTTAAGTTTTTATTTTCTCTTTCCTTGTTTTTTATAGCTTGTTCTTCTCTTCCGGTATAAATATCACGGAGAGCTTCAGCGCGTCTTTTAACAGAATCTAGAGATTGAAGAGAATTTTTTTCTAAATCACTAAGATTTTCTTTGTTTTCTACGGATAATTTTTCGGTTATTTTAGAAAAGGCTTTTTTAAGTTTGTTGTTTTTCCATGCTTCAGCTTTAAAACCGATATTAGCCAGTCCTTCAAAAATTCTTTTTCTTTCTTTTTCCGGGAGTTTAATAACTGCTTTTTCTATTTTTTTCTCTTCTTCGTCTTCCAAAATTTCTTTTTCGGAATCAAGATCTTTTTCAATTTTCTCTAAATCAAATTTTTTGAGTTCTTCCTCTAGTTCTTTAAAAAGATCCTCTTCAGATAGTTCTCCTTCCGTTTTTTCTGTTTCTTTTTTTTCGTCTTCTTTAAGCCATTCTTTAGCTTTTTTTTCGGCATCTTCTTTGTTATAAAAATAATCTTCAAGGAAAAATTCTAAACCTGCTTCTGTAACAAAACCAGCTGGTAATTTTTTCTCTGCCGGGAGAATTTTTTTAATTGTAAAATAATTAATTTCTCCTTCATTATCAAAAAACCAAACTTGGTCGCCTATTTTAAATGTCTTTTCTTCGCCGGTACGGTCTTTAGTTGTTATGATTTCTAGATCTTTTTCTTCTTCAGGGTTTTGTTCTAGCAGCGTTGGCTCTTGTAGCGGCTCTTCTGGTGGAGTTTCAGTTGGCAATATTGGTTCGGGTTGTGTTTTTACTTCAGGATTTTCTGGTTTTTCTTCTTGGGTTTCTAATTTTGAAGATGATTTTTCAGCATCTTCTTTATCTTTATAATGAGGGAGATTCTTAATATTAAAAGGCTTTATTTCCTTTGGTGTGTTTTTAGTATTAGTTTTATCAGATTCTGCCGGCTGATTTTCTTTATCTTGTCTTCTGTTTTCCACCATTTTTATAAATTCTTCTTGATTTATTCCAGCAGCAGTAAAAAAATCTTTAGCCAGAATTAATGCCTTTTTATGTCCAAATTCATCTTTTGTTTTGTTGTAAGTATCTAAAGCAGTATCTAATAATATTTCTTTTTCTTCTTTTGATTCTGATTTTTGAGGTTGTTTTTCTTGGGGAAATTTTTCTACCATAAGATTATTTTACCATTTTTCTACCATAAGAAAAGATTGGGAAGAGGATAATTTTAAGGTTTGAAAAATTTCCTCCGTGATAAAAGGCATAAAAGGATGAAGAAGCTTGAGGCAACCAAAAAGAATTTTTTCTAAGAGGAAGTAAGCGGCTTGTTTGTCTTTTTCGTCAGCGCCTTTAAGGCGAGGTTTGGCTTCTTCTATTATTTTATCGGCAAAAGAGTGCCAGAGGTAATGGTAAGATTTTTCTCCGGCAAGGTGAAATTCAAATTTTTCATAGTGGGCAGTAATGGCTTCTTTTATTGATAAAAAATCTGCTAACTTATTTTTATCTTCTTCGGTTAAAGATTTTTCCGCCGTGGCGGTGTTATAATCTTCCGGCTTATTCATAAGGATAAAGCGGGCAACGTTCCAGATTTTTGTAGTGAAGTTGCGGTAAGCGCGAATTTTATCTTCGGAAAGTTTAACATCATTACCGGGACCGGTGCCGATAACAAGAGAGAGACGAGTGGCGTCGGCGCCATATTTTTTTATCATATCAAGCGGATCTATGCCATTACCTAAGGATTTGCTCATTTTTTTCCCTTTTTCATCGCGGACGAGGCCGTGAAGATAAACTTTTTTGAAAGGAATATCACCTAAGAGACAAATGGACATTAAAATCATTCTTGCCACCCAGAAAAAGAGGATGTCGTAGCCAGTTTCAAGGATGCTGGTGGGATGGTAAGTTTTTAAATCGCCGGTATTTTCCGGCCAGCCAAGAGTAGAAAAAGTCCAGAGGCCGGAAGAGAACCAAGTATCTAAAGTATCAGAGTCTTGTTGCCAATCCCCTGTTTTAGGAGTAGGAGGTTTTTCACCGACAAAAATTTCTTCTTTGTTATACCAAACAGGAATGCGGTGGCCAAACCAAATTTGGCGGGAGATGCACCAGTCGTGAAGATTGTCTATCCAGTTAAAATAAGTTGTTTTAAATCTATCGGGGATAATTTCAATTTGGCCGTTTTCCACAACTTGGCGCATAAGTTTTTTAAGAGTGGTTTTTGAACCGGCGGGAATTCCGGAAATTTTAGAATTTTTTAAGATAAATTCTTTATTAACACCGATAAACCATTGAAGTTTAGGAAGAGGTTCAATGGGAGTTCCACAACGATAACAAACTGAAAGATTTTGAGGAACTTCTTCTTCTTTTTCTAAAAGGCCGCGAGTTTTTAGATTTTCTATTATTTGTTTTCTAGCTTCTTTTATTGATAAACCGCTAAATAAACCAGCTTTTTTTGTCATTAAGCCGTCTTCGCCGATAATTTGAATGCTTGGAAGATTATTTTTTGAGGCGATTTCTTCGTCAACGCGGCTGTGGGCGGGAGTAACGCCAAGAGCGCCGGTGCCGAAACTTGGGTCAACGCTACGGTCAGCAACAATTTTTATTTTTAAAGAAACACCGCAAAAATCAGCTTCATATTCCTGTCCAATATATTTTTTATAACGAACATCATCGGGATGGACGGCAACAGCAGTGTCGCCTAGTTTTGTTTCCGGACGAGTGGTGGAAATAGCAATAGGAAAATTTTTGTCGTATTTAAAAGTGTAGAGGGTGGCTTTTTTTTCTTTATATTCAACTTCGTCGTCGGCGAGAGTGGAGCCGCAATGCGGACACCAGTTAATAACGCGAGAGCCGCGGTAGATTAAGCCAAGATTATACATTTCTTTGAAAGCGGATTGGACGGCACGACCGCGCGGTTCGTCTAAAGTATAAGCTTCGCGATTCCAATCAATGGAGGCACCCATTTTTTTAACTTGAGTAACAATAGTATCGTGACTCTCGGAGGCAAACTGGCTAACGCGGCGTAAAAATTCTTCACGGTCGAGATCGTGGCGAGTTTTGCCTTCTTTTTCATAAATCATTTTTTCCACTTTGGATTGGGTGGCGATAGCGGCATGGTCGGTGCCTGGGATCCAAAGAGTTTTTTTGCCACGCATACGATTAAAGCGAACCATAATGTCTTCCAAAACAAGAGTGGCGGCGTGCCCCATATGAAGAGTGCCAGTAACATTTGGCGGCGGAAGGACTATGGAAAAAGGTTCGGCGGCAGGATTAGTAATGCCGGACTCAATGCATTTTTCCGGAGAAAAGAGACCGGAGTTTTTCCAATCAGAGTAAATTTTATCTTCTGATTCTTCGTGGTTAAAGCGCGTATCCATGTTAATTATTCTCGCCTAAAAACATCTTAAAATCAATAAAAAAGCCGCGGCTGTTTTTAGCCGCGGCGGGAGTTTACTACTTTAAAATTTCAAACCGATTGTCATAAGATAACAATATTTCTCTTTTTTTATTATTCGCTAAACTTTTGAGTCTTTCTTTAGCTAAAAAATTAAATTTTAGTTTATCGGGATCAAAGAAAAAATCTTTAAATTTTTCATCAAAGAGAATATAAAAGCGGTCGGTGGGAAGTTTCAGTTTATTGCCATAATTTCCTACATAAGGAAAAGCGGACGCGTGGACTAAGGTTAAATGAAGAAATTCGTCTAAGCCGGCATTTCTTATTTTGTTTTCAGCTAAATGCCAACCTAAAATACTAAAATGAGCTATGCCGCCAGGTTTTAAAATTCTGTAAATTTCCTTTAAAGCCAGATCAATATTTCCGAGAACATAAAAAAGGCTATCCGATGAGAAGAGATAATGGAAAGTGTTATCCGGAATTATGCTTAAATCTCTAATATTTCCTCTTATATATCTTTGCCCGGGAATAACAATATTTTCGGCACTTAGAATGTCAATACCGAAAAATGCATATTGTTCTTGGTCAAAACTAATAAAATAATTAATAGCCTCTCTAATAGCTCCTCCTTTGTAGCAGCCGATATCAGCGATAAGAAGCGTTTCTCCGGGAAATTTTTTTTCTAAATCAGCCCAAATATCTTTAAAACTAACTCTTAAGTCTTCTTGATAAAACGTCATAAAGATAACAGGGCCGCTGTCAGTTCTTACTATAGGATTAAAATATTTTCCTCTATTTGACCATAGGGCTATTTTTTCAATTTTAAGAACCTGCGGGTTTTTATTGCCAAGTTCGCTCTCGCTTCCAAATACTATTTCTTCGCAAGCCAAGTTTTTATCTTCCATAACTTTCCTCTTTTCTGTGAGTAGTTTTTATTATTCTTTTTAAAAGGCTGTTAATAATATACAATGTTTTTTTAATATGTCAAATTCGGCCGGTTATGTTTAGTTTGTATAAATCAATAAAAAAAGCCGCGGCTGTAAATACCTGCCGCGGCGGGAAAGGTTCGGAAAATTTAATCAAGAAGAGATATATCTAAATCTTCATCATTAACTGAAAGGAAAAGAGAAAGGTGTTTTTCAGCTTCCGAAGTTTTTGCTTCTTGGATTAAAGCTGTAACAATTTCATATAACTTCTCTCTTACTTCATCGGAAGGTAATATTTCGGCAATTCCTTTTAATCTTTCTTTGATGCGATCTCTGTTTACGTTACTTACATTACTTACTTCACTCATAATTCTTCTCCTTTTAAAAATTTTTGGTGCAAAAAGATTGATTAGAGAATAAAGTAAAAAAATGATTTTTTCAAGTATGCAAAAAATGAAAAATAAGAAAATTATTTTAGATAGATAAGTTACCGTTGGCTCGGAGGGTTTTTTTCTTTTTTTGCAAAAAGTTGAAGTAGGCGGCGGCGGCAATCATAGAGGCGTTATCAGTGTTTAGTTTAAGCGCGGGAGCAAAAAAAGAAAGTTTGGCTTTTTTTGATTCATTTTTTAGAAGAGCGCACAGAGTTTTATTAGAAGCCACTCCCCCGCAAAGAAGCACGGATTTAGCTTTAAATTCTTTAGCGGCGCGTAAAGTTTTTTTAATCAAGACGCTGAAAGCGGATTTTTGGAAAGAAGCGCAGACGTTTTCTGTTTTAAAATTTTTATGGTCGCGAAGATAATAAAGCACGGCTGTTTTTAAACCGGAAAAACTAAAATCGTAATCTTTAGAGTTAATCATCGGACTGGGGAAAATTACTGAATCCGGTTTTCCTTTTTTGGCTTGTTTTTCTACTGCAGGTCCGCCAGGGTATGGAAGATTTAACATCCTGGCTACCTTATCAAAAGCTTCGCCGATAGCATCGTCGCGGGTTTCACCAAGAATTTTCCAAGTTATTGTGTTTTTCATTAAAGCTAAAATTGTATGTCCGCCGGAAACAATAAGGCAAACAGCAGGAAATTCCGGAGAAGATTTTTGATTTATCCAGTTGCTATAAATATGACCTTCCAAGTGATTAACGCCAAGGAGAGGCTTTTGAAGTTTTTTCGCGAGAGCTTTGGCAAAATTTATTCCCTCCCAAAGAGCAGGCTCAAGGCCGGGGCCAACGGTGACGGAGATTAAATCAACTCTGTTAAATAATTTTACCTCTGGCAAAATTGCCGATGAGCGGCATTTAATAGGGTAAATTTTTTTTAGAAGAAGAGGGAGATTTTTAGCGTGTTCGCGTTTAGCAAGCATAGGAACAACGCCGCCAAAAGGGGCGTGTAGTTTAACTTGCGAAGAAACGACGTGATGCAAGATTTTAAAAGAGGGATTTTTAAGCCCGCCCTTTGCTTCTAAAAGAGAAATAGCTGTTTCATCGCAAGAGGTTTCAATAGATAAGATGCGCATAGCGTTAAAATACTATAATAATTTCTTGAAAAAGAAAACCGCCGAGAAGGCGGTCTGGCGAATAAGTGATTTTAGCTAGTGATGACAAGTTCTTCTTTAGGATTTTCCAATTTAAGATTAGAAATAATTTTTTCAGCAACAAAAAAAGGTTCCAGATAATCTTTATAATTATCCGGTTTTTGCTCGTCAAAAAGCGCGGTCTTTATACCGCCCGGGTAAACGGAAAGGATTTTAATAGCGTTGCCTTCGTATGTTTCTACTTCTAAACGAAGCCCTTTTGTGAAACCATCAACAGCACGTTTTGAGGCACCATAAGAAGCTGATTCAAGATGAGGCTCAAGAGCGCTAATAGAGATGATATTTAAGATGGTTCCAAAATTTTGTTTTTCCATAACGGAAAGAGCGGAACGGCAACCATAAATAGTTCCAAAAACATTTACGTCAAACATCCGGCGGACGCGAGACATATCAAGATCTGAAACACGAGAATATGGAAGCCAGATGCCGGCGTTGTTAATCCAAATATCTATTTTACCAAATTCAGAAAAAGTTTTAGCGGCAAGATTTTTTATTTCATCTTCTTTTGAAACATCAGCGGGAAATGAAAGAGAGGCGGCGGGAGGCGGAAGATTCTTAAGTTTTTCTTCATTTAGATCGCTTGCCACAATTTTTGCTTCTTCTTTTGAAAAAAGTTTAACGAGCTCCAAGCCAAGACCAGAAGCGGCACCAGTAATGACAATAATTTTATTTTTTAGATCCATAAGATAATTTTAGCAAATTTTGAAGAGGATAAAAATATTTTATTTTATGTGCCTCCAGTAGGAATTGAACCTGCATTTTGAGCTTCGGAGGCTCACGTTCTATCCGTTGAACTACGGAGGCAATTTTATTTTGTTATTTTAAAAAAAATTGTGTAAAAAAAATCGGAAAGTTTGATATTGGTGCTCAGGGCGGGATTTGAACCCGCAAGTCCTTTCGAACACAACATTTTAAGTGTTGCGCGTATACCAGTTCCGCCACCCGAGCAATGTTTTATTTTTTTGTTCTATTTTTACCGCGGTGTGTTGGTTTTAAACTATGACAGTTAGGACAGAGAATTCTTAAATTTTCAATTCTATTATCATGCCTGTCTCCATTTATGTGGTCAAGTTCTAAAGGTAGGTAACCATCCTCACTTATTTTTGCCCATTTGCATTCTTCACAGAATTGCGGTTTTAAATTTTCTTTAAATAATCTTTTTTTAAGTTTAAAACTTTGGAATAGACTTCCTTTAACTAAGATTTTTTTTAAAGGAATTAAGGGTTTTCCTATTCCTTTTAATCCTTTATTCCAAGCTGCTCCTTTAAAATGAGTGATGCTTAATTTATATTCTGTTACATATCTTTTTAATTGTTCATAATTGCCACCAGCTTCTCGTAATTTTAGTTTTAAAAGAACTTGTCTAAAGCTAGTAGAATTTTTTACAGATTTTTGAAGTTGCCTAACAGTCCATGACCTTTTTTTCATTATTTAATTTTAACAAACGGCAAACGCATTTTCAATTAAGTAAACACACGTTTACCATTAAAAGAGGCCATGGCCGGAATTGAACCGGCGTATAAGGGTTTTGCAGACCCTTGCCTTACCACTTGGCTACATGGCCATCTTAAAGCTATTTAAAACGCCTTTATTGCGAAGAGCTTTATTTATATTACTTCCCGATGAGAGCTTTTTCAACAGCAGAGCTGTTTTCCGGGCCAAAGTCATAAAAAAAGGAAACGTGCGGCATAGGCTTTATGTTTATCTTTCTTAAAAGATGCCAGTTGATGTTTTTTTCGGCAGATTTTAATTTTTTAAGGACGGCGGCGCCTTTTTCAGAAGGAATGGTGCTAATGCCAACTTTAGCATTATCAAGTTTTTTATTAACTTCCGTGGAAGTGATAGTAACGAGCACGCTCTCAAAATTAAAATCACGGCGGAGCATTTCACCAAGTTCTTTTTGAATAAGACTTTCAACTCTTTCTTTCCTAAAAAATTGCATAAGAGAAAAAAGTTAGGAAGTGACTAAAAGTTCATCGCCGGCTAAAATATTAAAATCAGAGTCTGAAAGTTCAACAATTAATCCGCATTCTTTTCCAGTTTCAATTTGGCGGACTGACAATTTTTGAGATTCAAGGCTTTTTATTTTTCCTTTGCCAATTATCGTGTCGGCGCGATTAATTTCAAAAGAGTTTCCAGATTTTAAAACACCTTCCTCTACTTTACCGCCAATAGTTTTTAAAAGCTTGTCAGAGTTAAAAACAGCCAGAACAAGCAGGCGGTTTTTTACTTCTTTTTGTCCAACGCCAGTTTTAGCATCTTCAACAGATTTAATAAGTTCATAAATTATTTCGGAAGAGATTATTTTTACGCTGTGGGCGCGGGCGAGATTTTCGGCGGCTTTAGCAGTTTTAACACGGAAGCCAATAATGGAAGCAGCGGAGGTAAGAGCTTCTTTAACAGTGCCATCAGTAATTTCCCCTACTGAAGAAGAAATGATGATTACTTTTTTTTCGTTTTCGTTTTCTGGCAAAGAAGAGATGACTTGAGATAAAGCTTCCAGTGTGCCGGCAGTGTCCGCTTTTAGAATAAGATTAAGAACTTGAATGTCGGAAGAGGTGCCAAAAGCAGTTAAAGAAGTTTCCGGTTTTTTTATAAGGTCGCGGGTTTTGGCGGGTATGATTTTTTCGGGGATTTTTATTTCAGCGAGATTGATTATGCCAGCGGAAAATACCGCACCGATTTCAGGCAAACTTTCAAAACCCATAATAACAGCGGGGGCGGAGGGAAAAAGTTCGCCGACTTTTTCGCCAAGAAAATTTTCTAACATTTTTATTTTTCCAAAAGCAGAGCCAGAGACAATTTCTTGGCCGAGTTTTAAAGTGCCGTTCTTAATAATGACAAAAACTTCGTTGCCGCGGCGGGAGTCTTTTTTTACTTCTAAAACAATACCGCTAGCAAGAACCGCGGGATTGTAGTTTAAACCTTCAAGCTCGGCGGTAAGAACAACTAAATCTAAAAGTTCGGGAATGCCAGTGCCGGTTTTAGCGGAAATTTCTTGCCAGCTTATATCTCCTCCGAAGCCCTCTAATAAAACGCTATTAGCTAAAAGATCTTGTTTGGTTTTTTCAATATCAGCGTTGTTTTTATCTGTTTTATTAATAGCAACAACAAAAGGAGTTTTGGTTTTAAGAAGAATATCTAAACATTCTTTGGTTTGTGGTTTAACTCCATCGTCAGCCGCCACAACTAAAATAGCAACATCGGCAACGCCGGCGCCGCAAGAGCGCATACCAGTAAAAGCTTCGTGACCGGGTGTGTCTATAAAAGTGATTTTTTTTCCATTATGAGAAATTTCGTAAGCACCGATAGATTGAGTAATGCCACCAGCTTCACGAGTGGCAATACTGGTTTTTTTTATAAAATCAAGCAGAGTGGTTTTGCCGTGGTCAACATGTCCCATAACAACAACAACCGGAGGACGCGGAAGTTTTTTTAAGTTATTTTCATTTTCTTCGTTCACGATTTATAAAATAACAGATTTTTTGCGAATAAGCAAGGTAATTGACAAAAAAATGCTTTGATATAGCATAGGGAAAGTAAGTTTTAAATCTAAAAAAGGAAAGGGAGAAGAAAAGATGATAATAATTGAGTTTTTTAGTATTTATAACCCGAAGCAGGAGTTGGTTGGGCGGCTAGAGAAAAGATTTGCAGAAGAAGGAATGGAAGTTTTAATCTTTTCGTCTAATATAAAAAAACTTGCAGGTGAATTAATTATGGGGCCCGACGGGTGGCGTGATGTTTTTTTAGCCAGGGCTTCATGTTTTGGAAAAGAAGTACCAAAAGTATCAAAAATTTTAATGGAAGTTCTTCCGGAAAATTACAGGATTCAAATTACAAAATTAGAGTGGAGAAGATAAAATGTCTTGATTAAGGCTCTCAAAAGAGCCTTAATTTTTTTATAAAGTCTTAGAAAAAGTTTGAAAATATAAGAAAAAAAGAATAAGCTTTTTAAGAAAGGAGAGGTGGCTTCCGCCCGAGGCGGATCAGCCTAGGGCAAAATAAGGATAAAGGAACATAATAATGGAAAGTCTGTTTTTACTAAAAATAATGGGCCTTGGGATTTAATTTATTATGAAGCTTTTACACTAAAAAAAGATGCGGAGAGAGAAAAAAAATTTTTAAAATCAGGAAAAGGAAGAGAACGAATAAAGTATTTGTTTACAATATAAATAAGGAGAGGTGGCTGAGCGGTTGAAAGCAGCGACCTGCTAAGTCGTTGAACCTGAAAGGGTTCCGAGGGTTCGAATCCCTCCCTCTCCGCCAGATTACCAAGTTTGAACCTTGGTAAAATAAGGCGGATATGCAATCATATTTCGAAAAACCAAAATTTAAGCTCTACCATGCCAACTGCTTGGAATTGTTAGCTGAACTTCCTGAAAATTCAGTTGATATGGTTTTTGCTGATCCTCCCTATCTTCTTTCGAATGGCGGCTTTACGGTTCATGCTGGACGACGCGTTAGTGTTAATAAAGGCGAGTGGGATAAAAGCAACGGACTAAAAAAAGATTTTGAATTTCACCTTACATGGATAGAAGCCGTCAAGCGTGTCCTGAAACCACACGGCACAATTTGGATTAGCGGAACATATCATTCCATCTATCAATGCGGTTTTGCGCTTCAAGTTGCGAAATTTCATATTCTCAACGATATTGCATGGTTCAAACCGAACGCATCGCCAAATTTAAGTTGCCGTTATTTCACCGCAAGCCACGAAACCTTGCTTTGGGCGCGTAAAGACAAAAACGCAAAGCATATTTTCAATTACGACCTTATGAAAAATGGCAACTGGCCAGGGGATCAACTAAAAAAACCCGGACTGCAAATGCGTTCAGTTTGGGCAATGGGTACGCCGAAAACTGTAGAAAAGAAATTTGGCAAGCACCCGACACAAAAGCCTGAGGATTTGCTAAAAAGAATTGTTCTTGCCAGCACGAACAAAGGTGATTTAATTGTTGATCCATTTGCCGGAAGTTCAACAACTGGGATTGCCGCCTATCTTTTGGGGCGACACTTTATTGGCGTTGATACTGAACCGAAATATTTGAATGTATCAATAAAGCGATTTGAGGAGTTGGATCGCAATTTGAAAAATAAATTTTCTAAAAAAGTATGAAAATTATCACACGCGCAACAGCAATAAAGAATTTGAAAAAGCATATTGGCCAAGATTTACGAAAATTGGCTTTGGATCATGGTATTACGACTTATGAAACTGGAAAGCAAAACAAGGGTTGGAAAGGTCTTGTTTTGGAACGCTTGGCCGGACTTCAAACCAATATATCAAAAGCACCGAATGGGCTTACTTATGAATTAAAATCAGTTGCTTTCCGTAAAATAAAGGGCGAGCTTGTGCCGAAAGAAACAATGGCAATCACAATGATCAACCCCGAGGAATTGAAAGCCCATTCGTTTTTTGAAAGTCATTGTTGGGCGAAGCTGAAAACTATTGTCTTTTGCGCGGTTGAGTGGAACGGGATAAATTCCGAGGAAGCAAAATTGTTGAAGGTAGCAAGTTTAGATTTTGCCGAAGACGATGAATTAATAAAAGAGATCGAGGCTGATTATGACTTTATTCGCAACAAACTTATTAAACAAGGTTTCAAGGCTTTAACCGGCAAAGACGGCAAATGGATACAAGCTCGCACAAAAGGCCCCGGGCATGGCTCAATTAGCCGTGCGTTTTACGCACGCACGACGCTTGTAAAAAAGATTTTTGAGATTGCGAGTTAATATTGACAACAAAATAGACATTATGGAATGGACTAAATTAAATTGCTCAAAAAATCAGGTGAATAAGGCAGGAGACGTACTCATTTCTTCCGGTAGCTCACAAGAGGAATTAAACAGTGCTATTGATGTTTTAACAAATTGGCGCTCATCCCATAGTTTCCCCTTACACACCTTCGCCGTAAGATTAAAGCGTGTTTCTAAGCAAATTGATTCATCGGCGATAGTTACTCGTCGTCTTAAGCGCGTTTCATCAATACTCAATAAACTCAAACGGGATCAGACGAGCAAGATGAAAATGTCAAGAATGCAAGATGTTGGCGGATGTAGATCGGTTTTACCAAGCATTGATAAAGTTAACAAGCTTGTTGAATTATATGAAAAAAGCAGGGGTCTAAAACATAAATTATCTAATAAAAAAGACTACATAAAAAATCCTAAACCAGATGGATATAGGAGCTTTCATTTAGTCTACAAATATTATAGTGATAAAAGTAAGGAATATGACGGGTTGTTAATTGAAATACAAATTAGAACAAATCTTCAACATTATTGGGCTACAGCCGTTGAAACAGTAGACCATTTTACTAGACAAGCAATTAAATCCAACGAAGGAGAAAAAGAATGGATGGATTTCTTTAAATTGGTTAGTTCCGCATTTGCTAACATGGAAAAGACATCAGCAGTACCAAATACTCCTACCGATAAAAATGAATTACGGAAACAGATACAGGTGCTGGCAAAACAATTAAAAGTTGTCAGAAAAATGAATGAGTGGGCAAAAATTCATAAGATTATTGAGAACTTTGAGAAAGGAGCAAAAGAAAAATTCGATTTTTATCTTTTGAATTTGGATCTTACGACAAAAGAATTAAAAATTTCAGCTTATAGAAAATCTCAAGAGGAATTTGCAAATTCAGAATATTCAAAACTTGAAGAAAGAATGTTAAAAGACAAAGAGGACAAAGATATAGTTCTTGTTTCGGCGGATACTACAAAAGAATTAAGAAAAGCTTACCCTAATTATTTTTTAGATACCAAAGAATTTGTAAATAAATTGAGTGAATATTTCAAAGAAAGTGTGTTTGAAAATGATAAAGAAAAATAAGCTTATCAAAAAATCCACCATTATAAGCACGGCGGGGGCAGCAAACTTATTTGATTGAATAATCAACTGCATTTTGTCCCTTATCTGATTTATGTTTCGGAACATCAAACCATTCGGGATAAACTTTGAAGATAGCCCTTAATTCCTGTATAATTGGGTCAATAGTCTAGATAGTTAGCCGTTTTGCTCGATATTTCGGTTCTAACTTACGGACATCGTCACCGCCAAGTTTTACATTCAGCGAAATTGAAAGATGTTGCCTCAATATACAAAATATAAAAAAGGTTTGGGGGTGGTTTTGGGGGTTATATTAATTTTTGTAATTGCTTATCTTGCAGTTTTTGGTCGTGCTTTAAGCCAAAAGGAAAATCATATTGGAATAGTATTTGCATTACCAAAAGTAATTTTAGGTTCCGGGGTCGCGCGCATAGATGAAAAAACATATCTGTCCAAGAATTCAATTTCTTTTGTTCAAGTAATGGAAAAACAAGGATTTACTTATACCGAGCAGTTAGGTGCCAGTTATTTTTTTGAAAAGGATGAGGATAGTTATCTTTCAATAGGTAGAATGTATTCATCACATTTTATGGTATTTACTTATCCTACAAAAAATTAGCCTAAGCAATTTTGGTTTGGTTTTGGGGAAAAATTAGGGTAAAATTTTAGGGAAAAGTCGTAAGGTGAGATTTAAATTAGAAAATTATTAAAATAAAAATATGAAAGGATTTATTATAAATTTAGAGGAAAAAACTTTGGAAAATGATAATTTCAGGGAGGTGCTTTTTACTACTGATAAAAGTCAGTTAGTAGTGATGTCTTTGGAGCCGAAAGAAGAAATAGGAATGGAGACGCATGCCGAGCATGACCAGTTTATCAGAGTGGAAAAAGGAGAAGGAAAAGCGATATTAAATAGTGAGGAGTTTCCGCTTAAAGACGGGTCGGCGGTAGTGATTCCGGCAGGAACGGAACATAATATAGTAAATATATCGGATAGCGAAAAAATGAAACTTTATACCGTTTATACTCCCCCAGAACATCCGGATGGAACAATAAATAGAAACAAGCAGGAAGCGGAAGAGTGCGAAAAAAGAAATTCAAGCTTATCTTGAATAATTTTAAAATGAAAAATATAGTAAAAACGATTTATTTTACGGTGGGGTTGTCTTTTTTTACGGTGGCTTTAGTAGTTTCTACACAATTAAGAGCAGAGGAAAGTCTTTCTTTAAAATGCAGTTATCTTGACCCGATCACTATAGATGTTTTAGCACTTCTCGCAGCTTTATTTTTAGCAGGAGAAGGAATTTATAGAATTTACGAACATAAAAATTATTCTTTACCGAGACAGGCGACGAGAGCGATTCGGGTAGCCTTCGGATGCGCGATTATAACACTGCACATTATGCAGTTTTGGTATAAGTAAAAAAGAGTAGAAAATACGAGAGAGTTTTTATAATAAATGCGCCACGACAAAATCGGGGTGTATTTTTTTAAAATAATTTTTTTTGCCGTGATTTTTTTTCAAGGAAAAAAAGTATGAGGCCGCCGATTATAGAGAGAATGCCGACCAAGGTAAAAGTATAAACAAAGCCAAAAAATTGAGCAATAATAGCACCAATAGCGGCGGAGATGGCGTAGCCGATACTAACAGAAGTTGAGTAAACGCTCCACTCAAAGCTTTCCCTATTTTTATCAAGATTAATACTCCACAAGCCAAGCCAAGTAGGAAAAGCAAGTCCACTTCCTACTCCGTGGATGATTTGGGCTAAAAAAATAAAGGAAATGCTTTTTGCAAAAATAAAAAAGAAAGGGACGGTAGAGACTAAAAGAGTGCCGAGAATAAGCCATTTGGTTTTATTTTTTGTTTTATCAACATAAATAGAGAAAGGAAGCTGAACAAGAGATTTTGTAATAAGGAAAACAGTGCTGGCGATACCAGCGGTGGCGATAGTGCCACCAATAAGATTTTCTTTTATAAAAATAGCGAGAATTGGATCCATTAAACCAAAACCGGTTATTAAAAAAATATCGGAGAGCATTAAAAGTTTAAGAATACGATTCATTGGTTTTATTATAACCTGATTTTGTAAAGAAGATAAGATTTTAAAGGAAGTAGAAACAAACTATAATGTTTTAATGAGCTGGGAAATTATTTTAGAGGCTATAAAAAATAATACAGAATGGGGATATTTTTTTGCTTTTGCTATTTCTTTTTTGGAATCACTGGCATTTGTGGGATTGGCCGTACCGGGAGGAAATTTAGCGTTGGTGATGGGAATTTCAACGGCTTATCATTTTTTTGGATTTTGGACAATGATTTTAATATCCACTTTAGGGGCGATTTTTGGAGATGTTGCTAGTTTTTATTTTGGAAAATGGTCGGTAAAATTTTTCCGGCCGGACAGCAAAATATTAAATTTAAAATATTTAAATAGAGGGGAAGAGTTTTTTATCCGGCATGGGGGAAAAAGTGTTTTTTTGGGAAGATTCGCCGGACCGATACGCCCGATAATCCCCTATATCGCCGGGCTTTTTTCGATGAGTTTTAGATGGTTTATGTTTTATAACATAACAAGCGCTTTTTTATGGTCGCTTTTATTTATAGGAGGGGGATATTTTGGAGGACACTCATGGAAAATGATTAATAACTGGTCGATGAAAATAGTGCTTTTTGTGTTTCCGACTTTAGTGGTGGTAATAGTAGGTTTTTTATTAAAGAAAAAAAACGGAAAGTTTGGAAAAGAGCGGTGAAGAAAACAAAAAAACGGATTGAGTCCGTTTTTTTGTTTTTTGAGAAATTGGTTTTAAAACTTTAGTTTTGACTTGCCGCCGGGGCCGCTTTATGCAAGCGCCCACCGCCAAAGCCCATACCTATTCCCCTTTTTAACCCAAGCTCCTCAAAAATCGCTTTAGCTTCATCAGCTTTTCCCTCACTTAAAAGCTTGTGAGCTTCAGTAAATTTAGAGAAGTTTTCCGCAGTAATAGTTTCAGTAATTTTATTATTATCCATCAGACTTTTCCAGGTGTTATAATCGTTGTTTTCAATAGCGTTTTTTATAGCAGTGAAATTAGCTTGATTTTCTGGTTTCTTTTTCATTTCACCTTTAAAGCCAAAACCGCGACCAACTCCCAATTCTTTAAGAGTGGCTTCTCCTTCTTTAATTTTTAATAGAGCATTCGCATATTGGGAGAAGTTTTGTTCGTTAATAACTTCTGCAACTTTTTGACCGGAGACAAGCGATTGCCAAGCGCTATAATTTTTGCTTTCTATAGCTTTTTCTACAGCTATAAAGTCAGCGGATGGAACAGCTTGGCCATTTCCACTATTTTGCCCAGAAGCAAATACTTGCGGCAGAATAAAAGCGGAAATAACCATAAGACTAGCTCCTAAGGTGATGAAAATTTCTTTTTTATTCATTATTATTTTTTTATAAATTAATTGTAAAAGCGCGCTGTCATTTATTTATACGCCAGACAAATTTTTTTCTGTCATTAATTTATTAGCATTTTCAACTTGGGCCTGATTATTTTTAGCGGAAGTGGAGGAGCGCCGATTTTACCGGGGCGAATTTCTTCTGCGGAAAAAGAGTTAGAGCCAGTTTGTTCGCCGATAAATCTAGCAGGTACTCCTATTTTAACAATGTCGGTTTCTTCACATAAAGAAGAACAATTTACTTCCCAGACTTTTTTATTCCGGTCAATAATTTTTACAGTTCCATCTTCTTTGGAAATCACTAAACCGTTTAAAAGACCATTTTCAGGGTCATTCCAGACGGTGCGGTGAAAACCAGCTATTTTTCCGTAAGTGGGATAGTTTTCAAAAAGAGCGTCATCAAGAACTTCGCCAGCTTTAATTAAGGAAAGACTGGCGCCAAGAAGAGCGCTTAATAAAATACTTAAGCCGACAATAAGAGTGGGAGTAAAGCGATAGCCGTGTTTGGTGTGATGAAAATTAATAATAGCTAAAAACAAGAAAAAGGAGAGGGAGGCAATCCAAAAATAAGGCAGGAGTTCAAGAGTAAAGCTCCAAGGGCCATGATGCAGGTAGCGATAGATATCCCAATCGCTTTCCCTTAAAACAAAGAAGATGACACTAAAAGATAAACTGCCAAAAACAATAGTAAAAGCAAAAAAGCCCCAATAAGCCCAGTCTGTAAGGAAAAATTTCCATTTCGGTTCGGGGGTTATTTTTTCTTCTTTTATTTTTTCTAAAGTTTTTTTAGCTATTTCCGCCATATTTTTCTAAACTTATTTTTTTAAATTGTTTTTTAGCGCGGCTAATTAAAGTGGCAACTGTGCCGACTGGTTTTTTTATAATATCAGAAATTTCCTCATAACTTTTATCTTCTAGAAATTTAAGAATAAGAGCTTCGCGATAATTTTCTTTTAAGGATTGAATTATTTCTCTAGCCCTTTCCGCAGAATGCTTTTTTTCCATTTCTTTTTCTAAATCAATATCGGAGGAAATTTTTTCCAAATCTTCTTCGTTATAAGTATTAAAGATTTTAGGATTGTGTTTTCTTAAAAAGCTAACACTTTCATTATGGGCAATACGATAAGCCCAAGAGGAAAATTTTAAACTAGGATCAAAGCCGTTAAGATTTTTGTATATTTTTAAAAAAGTTTCCTGCAAAACATCTTCAGCGTCTTCACGCGAAAAGAAAAAAGCGCGGGAAAGATAACGAAGCAATCTATCTTCATAACGACTCAAGAGACAATAAAAAAAATCCTGATCTTTTAAAGACAGGGAGGCAAGTTCTTCATCGGTTTTACTCTCGCACTTTTCAGGCATAGGATTTTAAAATTTTAAGATTACTATAATATATACGCAAAAAATGTTGTTAGACTTTCAAATTCCTAAGGGAGCGGTGATAAGAGATGGCAAAACGGTGAGCTTCATCACGGAGACAGATGAGTGTTTTTTTTATAGAAGAAACTGAAATTATTAATTTTTTATCCTGAAAACCAAAAACCAGGCGATTGTTTTTACGATTTTTTCCTTTAGCAATTCCGACAACCGGGATTTTAAGATTTAAAGTTTGAAGAATTTTTTTAGCAACATTAATTTGACCAAGACCGCCGTCAACAAGAATTAAATCCGGATAAGGCCAAGTGTTATGAAATCGGCGAGTTAAAATTTCTGAAATCATAGCGACATCGTTTATTTGGTTTAAAGAGCGGATTTTAAATTTGCGGTATTCTTTTTTTGCTGGTTCCAGATTTTCAAAAACAGCCATACTGCCAGCAGAGGAAGTACCACTGATGTTTGAGATGTCATAGCCTTCTATTCTCCTAAATTTTACTTTAGTTTTATAAAAATCAGGAAATTTTTCAGTTTCAAGTAAGGCAACATCTTGAATATGCTCAAGTTTGGATATTTTATTTCTAACAGCAGCGGCGGTTTCAAATTTTTCATGTTTGGAAAGTTCGACCATTTCTTTTTTTAATTTTTTAAGGAGAGTTGGTTTTTTACCGGCAAAAAGAAGACGGATGCTATTAATAGTTTTTCCGTATTTAGAGGAAGTGATAGTGTTAACGCAGATGCCGGGGCAGTAGCCAAGTTGATAATAAAAACATGGCTTATCTGCTTTCGGCTCACAATTACTCCAAGAAAATATTTTACGGATAATATGAAGAATGGACTCTAAAATTTTTCGGCTGGAAAAAGGACCAAAAATGTCAAGAAAATCTGTTTCTTTATAATTAGTTTTAAGCTCTAAACCACGAATTAAAAGAAGTTTGGGAAATTTATCTTTTGTAACAGCAAGATAAATCCAGCTTTTATCGCTTTTTTCCTTAATGTTAAATTTCGGTTGGATTTTTTTGATAAGAGTGGCTTCAATAATAGCGGCTTCCAAAACAGAGCTGGCAGTTTTAAAATCAATGGAATAAATTTCAGAAACAAGAAGTTCAATGCGAGCTTCGTGAGCTTTTTCAAAATAAGACGAAACGCGATGTTTTAGAGAAGTCGCTTTGCCGACGTAAATAACTTCTCCTTCTTTATTTTTCATCAAATAAACGCCGGGAGAGTCGGGTAAAGATTTTTTTAATTTTATGCTTTTAGGAACAGGCATTTTAAGCAAAAAATTATTTTAGGTGTTTTTTGAGATATTTACCAGTTAAGGAATGACTATTATCCACGATATTTTCCGGTGTGCCGCAAGCGACAACTGCACCGCCTTTATCTCCCCCGCCGGGGCCGAGGTCAATAACCCAATCAGCGGTTTTTATCACGTCCAAATTATGTTCTACAACAACGACAGTGTTACCGCGATTGGCAAGTTCGTGTAAAACTTCCAAAAGTTTTTTTACATCGTCAAAATGCAGACCGGTGGTGGGTTCGTCTAAAAGATAAAAAGTGCGACCGGTAGAAAAGCGCGCCAGTTCATTAGAAAGTTTTATCCTTTGAGCCTCGCCGCCGGATAAAGTGGTGGCAGCTTGGCCTAATCCAATATATCCCAAACCGACTTCTTGCATAACGGAAACTCTGTCATGAATGTGGGGAATGTCTTTAAAAAATTCAGTGGAATCATCTACAGTCATAGAAAGAACATCGGCAATGTTTTTGTTTTTATAATGAACTTCCAGAGTTTCGCGATTGAAACGTTTTCCTTTGCAGACTTCGCATTCAACAAAAACGGTTGGCAAAAAATGCATTTCCACAGCAAGATAACCGTGCCCTTCGCAATTTTCACAACGTCCGCCTTTAACATTAAAACTGAAGCGACCTGATTTATAGCCACGAAAACGCGCTTCCGGAGTAGCGGCAAAAAGGTCGCGAATATGATTAAAAGCGCCGGTGTAAGTGGCAGGATTAGAGCGGGGCGTGCGGCCGATTGGAGACTGGTCTATTAAGATGGCTTTGTTCAGATATTCTAAGCCTTTTATTTCGTTAAATTTTCCAAGACGTAAGCCAGTGCCGTTTAGACGGTTAGAAAGATAAGTAAAAACAGTATCGTAAGCTAAAGAACTTTTACCGGAGCCGGAAACACCGGTAATGCAGGTAAAGCGGCGAAGAGGAATATCTATGTTAATGTTTTTTAAGTTGTTTTCGGCGGCGCCGCGGATTTTTAAAACTTCAAGAAATTTTTTTATAGAGCGTCTTTCCGGAATGGCTATTTTTTTATCGCCGCGTAGATAGGCGCAAGTAAGAGATTTTTTATCGGAGAAGATAGCGGGAATAGAGCCGATAGAGACAACTTCGCCGCCGAGGCGGCCGGCGCCCGGACCAAAATCAACCAAAAAATCCGCGGCGCGGATAGTGTCTTCGTCGTGTTCCACAATAATAATTGTGTTACCGGAATCACGCAGATTTTTTAAAGTGGAGATAAGACGATCATTATCAGCTTGGTGCAGACCGATGGTCGGTTCATCTAAAACATAAAGAGCGCCGACTAATTTAGAGCCGACTTGGGAAGCAAGGCGGATGCGTTGCGCTTCTCCACCGGAAAGAGTGCCGGCTTTACGGTCTAAGGTGAGATAATCCAAGCCGACATCTTCCATAAATTCTAAACGGTTGAGAATTTCTTTCAGAACTGACGAGGAAATCTCCGCACGACGCTTATCAAGTTTGAGATTTAAAAAAAACTCAATACATTTTTCAATATTTAAAGCAATAATTTCCACAATATTTTTACCGGCGATTTTTACGGAAAGAGATTCGCGCCGCAAGCGTTTTCCAAGACAGTCCGGGCAGGGATTCGGGGAAAAAAGACTTTCTGTGCCTAAGCCGTGGCAAGTTGGACAAGCGCCATAAGGGCTATTAAAAGAAAAAAGCCGCGGCTCAATTTCAGGAAAACTGAAATCACATTTAGAACAAGAAAATTTTGCTGAAAGAATTATTTCTTTTTTATTTGCAAAACAAACAGCCAAAAGCCCATTTGAATAATCTACGGAAGTTTCAATAGCTTCAGCTATTCTTTGTTTTTTATCTTTATCTAAATTAGAAAAATCTTCTTTTGAAAGAGAGTCAACAATAAGATCTATGGAGTGCTTTTTATTACGGTCCAGTTCTATGCGTTCTTTCAGGGGAAAAGTAGAGCCGTCTACACGCACATTAGAAAAGCCGGAATTATAAAGGTCGTAAAGAAGTTGGTAGTATTCCCCTTTGCGACCACGAACTACCGGAGAGAGAAAAATAGTGGGAGTGGCGGATAATTTCTTATGGCAATAAACGGCAGAAGATTCTTTAATAACAATATCCACCATTTCATCCAGAGACATTTTTTCAATTTTGGAACCACAAGAAGGACAGAAGGGAACGCCAACGCGGGCAAAAAGCACGCGCAAGTAGTCGTAAATTTCTGTGATAGTGGCGACAATGGAGCGAGGATTTGAAGAGTGCGCTTTTTGGTCTATGGAAATAGCGGGAGAAAGACCAGAAATTTCATCCACGTCCGGTTTTTGCATTTGCCCTAGAAACTGGCGAGCGTAAGCGGAGAGAGATTCAATATAGCGACGTTGACCTTCGGCAAAAATAGTATCAAAAGCAAGAGATGATTTACCGGAGCCGGAAACACCGGTAAAGACGGTCATTTTATTGCGAGGAATCTCAAGATTTATATTTTTAAGATTGTGTTCGCGCGCACCTTTGATAATAATTTTTTCTTGCATAAAAATAGATGCTGAAAAGCGCCCGGGGTTCGAGCTTATGGGAGGAGTATAAGCTAAGAGAAGTTAAAAGTCTATAAAGCCTGCTTATCAGTAGATAGGTTCGTGAAATTAAAAAGTAAAACAATAAGAAGGGAAAAATAAAGACAGGTAAATTTTCAATATGAGTTGACAAAAATAAAAATATGGGTTATTTTTAAATTAGCAAAAAATAAAAAACAAAGGAGAGGAAGATGAAATTCTTAATCACAATAATAGAAGATGGAAGAAAAGTTTCCGGATTGGTAAGAGCGGAAAATCCGTTTGAAGTAGCAAAAGAGCTGGAGTTAAATATTGAAAATGCGAGTATATGCGGAAATGTAATTTTTTGGAGTTGGATTTGTATGGGAAAAAGATGCAGTTTTTTAATAATGCCTGTGGAAGAAAATGGGAGTGATCTTGAAAAAAAAGAAATGCAAGAAGATGAAATTCCGGATTATACAAAATTGTGCTTAAGTTTAAATTAAGGATGTGTTTTTGAATTTGCACGGCGCGAGAGCGACCGTGTTTTTTTAAAATTAAAGATTTTTATTTAACGGGATGTGTTTGGCATTGGATTTACTTTTCTTTTTGAGAAGAGAAATTTCATCCCGTAAGATTGCGGCAAGTTCAAATTCTAAATTTTTGGCGGCTTGCTTCATTTCTGATTCTTTTTGTTTGATGAGATCGGGAATTTTATTTGAAGAAACGGCTTTGAGTTCCAGATCAAGAACTTCTTTAACGTCTTTTCCGCCAATGCCCCAGATTTTAGTGATATCGCGAATTTCTTTTTTTATGGTTTCGGGAGTAATACCGTGTTTTTTATTATAAGCAATTTGAAGAGCACGGCGGCGATTAGTTTCATCCAAAGCACGTTTAATGGAACCAGTAATATTGTCGGCATATAGAATAACCTGCCCTAATACATTTCTAGCCGCGCGGCCGATAGTTTGAATTAAAGAAGTTTCGGAGCGTAAAAAGCCTTCTTTATCAGCGTCCAAAATAGCAACGAGAGTTACTTCAGGAAGGTCTAATCCTTCACGAAGAAGATTAACACCAACGAGGCAATCAAATTTTCCGGTTCTAAATTCGGTTAAAATACGAATGCGATCCATAGTTTCTATTTCGCTGTGGAGATATTTTGCTTTAAGGCTGCGATCTTTCAGGAAAGAGGAAAGGTCTTCCGCCATTTTTTTTGTGAGAGTGGTTACAAGAATGCGTTCATTTTTCTTAGCTCTTTTTTCAATTTCAAAGATAAGATCTTCAACTTGGCCTAAGTATTTTTTTTCTTTAGAAGGCGTGATGGGGCGGATAATAATTTCGGGATCAATAAGGCCGGTGGGGCGGATTATTTGTTCAATAATTACTTTAGATTTTTCTCGTTCAAAATTGGCGGGAGTGGCGGAAATAAAAATAGCTTGATTTATTTTTTTTTCAAATTCGGAAAATTTTAAAGGTCGGTTATCATAAGCGGAAGGAAGACGAAAACCGTTATCAATAAGAGCTTTTTTTCGAGCATAATCGCCATTATACATTCCAGAAAGTTGGGGAAGAGTGACGTGAGATTCGTCTATAAAAAGGAGGAAGTCATCAGGAAAATAATCTAAAAGAGTAAAAGGAGGATCGCCGGGAGTACGGCCGTTAAAATGGCGAGAATAATTTTCTATGCCGTTTGTATAACCGATTTCTTTAATCATCGCTAAATCGTATTTAGTGCGACGCTCAAGGCGTTCAGCCTCAAGAAGTAGGCCGTTCTTTTTAAAGTAAGTAAGGCGTTTTTTAAGTTCGGCTTTAATGGTTTTTACCGCTTTGGCGCGTTCAGCGAGAGAAGAAACAAAGTGAGTGGCGGGGAAGATTAAAATTTCAGAGAGATTTTCTTTTAGGGAACGTTTAAACGGATCCAGCGCTAAGATACTGGTAATTTTTTTACCATCAGATTCAAGAAGATAAATTATTTCTTGGTTGGCTGGGAAAATTTCTATACGATTGGCACGGACGCGAAATTGGCCGCGTTTTAATTCACCAGGCGTGCGGGAAAATTGGCGGCTAATAAGGGCACGCATAATGCCGGGACGGTCAAAATTATCCCCTATTTTTAGGGAAAAAGATTCGCGTTTATAAGAAGATGGGGAGCCTAAACCATAGATACAAGAAACGGAAGCAACAATAATAACATCGCGGCGAGTTAGGAGAGCTTGCGTTGCCGAGTGGCGTAAACGGTCTATTTCGTCATTTATTTGCGCTTCTTTTTCAATATAAGTGTCGGAGGCGGCAAGGTAAGCTTCCGGCTGGTAATAGTCATAATAAGAGACAAAATATTCCACAGCGTTCTTAGGAAAAAAATCGCGGAATTCATTACAAAGTTGGGCGGCGAGAGTTTTATTATGAGCGATAACAAGAGTGGGACGATTTAAATCAGCAATAACATTAGCCGCAGTAAAAGTTTTACCGGAGCCGGTAACACCAAGAAGGGTTTGAAAATGCTCGCCTTTTTTAAGGTTAGCGGTAAGTTTTTTAATCGCTTCCGGCTGGTCGCCAGAAGGAGAAAATTTTGCAGAGAGTTGAAAATTCATAAGCGAAAAAGAAAAAACGCTGTTTAAAAAAAATAAAAGTTAAACTATGGAGCGGGCGAGGAGAATCGAACTCCCGTCTCAGCCTTGGCAAGGCCGTGTAATAGCCACTATACGACGCCCGCAAAGATTTAAAAAGTAAAGAAACTAGTGTTTTTAAAAATTATAATGAGGTAATAATAACCCTGTTTGTTTATTTTTTCAATTTGGTAGAGTTTTTGTTTTTCTAAAGGAATTGAGAATGATTAAACAAAAAATCCGGAGATTGCCGGTTTTTTTGTAGTGCCTGCCTTCAGCTTAGGAAATCCTTGGCTGAACGGGGCTTGCGCCCACAAGCACTATGTTTATAATACCAAATGGTTATCCACAG